>Ga0209203_1000025_pt1 | contig 130165 bp, 100 predicted proteins | sample AD_UKC109_MetaG_FD_184423 | JGI IMG/M metagenome (GOLD analysis project Ga0209203, IMG submission 184423) | Active sludge microbial communities of municipal wastewater-treating anaerobic digesters from Hong Kong - AD_UKC109_MetaG (SPAdes)... | ecosystem: Engineered > Bioreactor > Anaerobic >... | reverse complement strand
TCCACGGCCTTGAGCTGGTCGTCGGTCTCCACGTAGGGGAACGCGTCCTCGAACTCCTGGATGACGGGGCCGGACGTGTCGATGGACACGCCCCGGGCTGCCTGTCTCTTGGCATAGAGCTCGAGGAGCTCCCCGGCAAGCTTGGCCACCGACTGGCCCGCCTTGACCCTGGCGGTGATCCACCGGGTGCCGCCCAGCCTGTCCACCGTGTAGTGGTCGACGTCGCCCACGTAGCGCTGGAGGAGCGACAGGCGGTATACCGGGACATAGAGCTTGTCGCCGCCGAGGTACTCGAGGAGCACGTAGTCGCTCGCGGTGCCGTCCACCTCCAGCCTCACCACGCCCTGGAAGATCCCGATGCCGTTGTCCCGGTGCACCACGGCGTCGCCCACGTTGAGCTGGGTGAACGGGTCGTAGATGGGAGGGCCGGACGGTCCCCTTTTCCTGCGCCTGCGCGCCCCGAGCAACTCCTCGGCGCTGAGCAGCGCCACGCCGACCGAGGGCAGGATGAACCCGGACGACAGGCCGCCTTCGATCAGGCGCACCCGTGAGGTGAACCCCGCGTTGCGCATGAGGAAGTCGGTGTCCGAGGGCTCCAGGCGGATGCCGCGGTTGGACAGGGCGTACGTGATGCGCTCGGTGAGCATCTCGGAGCTCGAGAAGATGAAGACATCGAGCCTGCCTTCGGCCAGGGAGGCGATGCGGTCGAACACGGCCTCGCTGCCCTTGCCGGGCTGCAGGCGGGGCTCCAGGGGCTGGAACCCGAGGGTGTCCCCGGGTGCGGCCGTGGAGGTGGAGACCCTCCGGCCGGACCCGTCCAGGCGTACCAGAAAATCCTCCCTGCTCAGGATCGTCTCGGCGGGGTCCACCGCGGCCCTGCCCAGGGCGGCGGCGCGTTCGTAACCGTGGTCATGGGCGTGGAAGCACTCGTCCCAGAGCGCTCCGGCATCGGCCGTGTCCGGTGCCAGCATGACCGTGCCGTGGGGGAGATAGTCGAAGATCGTGGAAGGCTTCTCGTAGAACAGGGTCAGGTAGGACTCGATGCCCGGGGTATGGATCCCCTGCTCCATGTCCTCGATGAGGAATCTGACCTTCTCCTCGCCGAGCCTGCGCATGAGGGGCCGGGCGTTCCTGATGAACCGGGGGTCCAGGATGATCTCGCCCGCGGGCAGCACGAGGGCGGATGCCACCCCCTTCCGGGTCCGCTGGGACTGCACGTCGAAGGTCTTGACCGCGGTGACCTCGTCGCCGAACAGGTCGAGGCGGACCGGGAACTCCATGCCCGGGGAGAAGATGTCCACCACCGAGCCGCGCATGCTGAACTGGCCGACGTCGTCGATGAGCGCCTCCCTGGTGTACCCCATGCGGACGAGCCTGCCGGCGAGGTCGTCCCGATCGGTCTCCATGCCCGGCTTCACGGTGATGCTGCCTTCGGCGAGCTCGGCGCGGGGTATGGTGTAGCCGAGCACGGCCTGCACGGGTGCCACGATGACGGCCCGGGCGCTTGAGGACAGCGCGTGCAGGGTGGCGATCCTGCGGGCCATGATCTCGCGGGAGGGGCTGTCGTCCTGGTAGGGCCTCACGTCGAAGGGCGGGAAGAGCATCACCTGGTCGGCGGTGAGGAAGCTCAGGAGGTCGTCCTCGGCCTGCTCCATGGCCTCCGGGCTGTCCACGATCCACAGCACGGTCCTGTGGTCGCGCCGGAGCATGCATGCAGCGGCAAGGGCCTGCACCGACGGCGGGAGGAACCCCACGGCATCCAGGGAACCGAGAACATCGATGACCTTACGCTCCAAGGGCACCCCCCAGGACGATGCGGCAGGGGTCGGAAGAGTCCCTGTCAGATCCCACGGCGAGCACGCCGGTTTTCGAGGCGAGGACGGGCCAGAAGGGCCGCTGGCTCCCGGGCACCTTCAGGGCGGACAGCACGTCCGCCACCCTGTTGCTGTCGGTCCGGTCGCCGGGCAGCCAGGAGCGCAGGGTGAGTCTTGCGTGATTTCCTTTGGGCATGACGATGCGCACGGCCGTGCGGATCTCGGGGATGTAGAGGTCCCCTCCCCTGGCCACCGGGTGCGCGTAGTACGGTCTCGGGGCCGTGAGAAGGAACACGAGCAGGTCGCCATCCCGGCAGACCCTGAGCTTTCGTCTAACCGTATGGGCCGTGGCGCTGCCCTCTATCACCTTGAGCACACGCTCGACCTCGGAGGCGTCCATGCCCCGCTCCTCGCCGGTCATGTCCGCGATGATGCGGATCACGAACCGCCTGGTCACGGCCTCGGGTGCGGATACGACATGGGCCAGGGAGAACGCCCGAAAGGCGGACCAGTCGATGGTCGCTGCCCGGCTTGTGAGCTCCGTTGCCATGGCGTCCAGGGCATCGCCTTCAAGGCGGGCGATGGATGCCAGGGAGGATACCGCCTCCGTGACCTTCGGGTTGATCCGCTGCATGGAGGGCAGGATGGACGAGCGGATGAGGTTCCGGGCCCGGCGGAGGTCCGTGTTCGAGGCGTCCTGGACGTATTCCAGATCGTTTTTTCTGGCATGGCCGCGGACATCGTTCCTCGTGATGTCGAGCATGGGCCTCACGATGCCGTCGTCCCTGCAATGCTCCATGCCGGAAAGCCCCCTGATGCCGGTGCCGCGGATGATCCGGTAGAGCACGGTCTCGGCCTGGTCGTCCTGGGTGTGGCCCGTGGCTGCGCAGTCGTAGCCGTGTTCCTTCATGCACTCGAGGATGGCCTTGTAGCGTCTCTGTCTGGCCTCCTCCTCGAGGTTCGGCGTGACCGGGTCCATGGAGAGATTTATGAGGTGGAACGGGACCGAGAGGCGGCGGCATATGTTCTTAACGAATTGGGCGTCGCGGGCGGATTCTTTGCCCCTCAAGCCGTGGTCCACGTGGATGACGCCGAGGCGCAGGTCGAGCAGTGGGGCGGCTCTGAGGGCGAGGTCGAGGAGCACGATGGAATCCATGCCGCCGGAGACGCACAGGAGCATGTTCTGGCCCCGTGTCACGCGGCAGGGGCCTGTGAGTGCGTCGAGAAAGATGCTCGTGATGTCGCGGCCGTGCATGGAGACATCCTTTAGTACCGGAGAATGCGGCGGTCAAGGTTTACGTGGGGGGTGGGACAGATTCGATAAATATGTCTTTGGGTGTATAAGTAGTTAACGTTATAGTGCTGTGTATGCTATATTAATAATAAGTAAACCATGGACGCGCTTATGGGGGGGGTGAATGTGCTTCTGTATTTGTTGCTAATATGCCCTAATACAAAAACCAGAATAATCAATATTTGTAGCGGAGACATAGTAATTGTTGGGCTAAAGGAGAATATATGAGCAATGGAGAACAACAACGCCTGCCTTTTATTCAAGAGGAAGAACCACCGGAGCCTTTATACCCTGCAGCGTTTTTACAGTCAGCTGGCACTGCGCCAAAGCTTGTTTCAGTAAAGATTGACGGGCTAAAAGGGTTTGATAGCGTATTCATTGAACTGCCTAGACTTGCAATGCTTACTGGACCGAACAATTCAGGAAAGTCAACAGTTCTTCAGGCAATAGCCCTAGGTTATGAATGTCTGCGTCGTTGTACAGATACAGCCCGCTGGCGATTGAGTTCATCTGGACGATCAGTGACTTCATTCGATTTCCTACCCGTAAATGAACCTCGAGATCTTTGGTATAGACAGGTCTGGAAAATATCACGTGAAACGGAAAGATATGTTCGCGTTTCACTTACCTTTGATCAAGGGCAGGTATTAGCATTCCGTATCCGTTTTCTATTTGGTCTTCTTAATATTGGGTTAGATTCCAGTGAAGGAAATATTTCCGATGAGTTTCTAAAATCAGTTTTAAAAAGCATGCCTGTGCTACTTCCTGCAACGCCTGGTCCTATAGCTCATGAGGATTACTTGACCCTTGCCAGCGTTCACCGTATGCTTTCCATGAGAGAACCAAGTAGAGTAGTACGAAATATTCTTACTAGAATTCAAACAGATGGTGATCGAGAAGCTTGGGCATTCGTTGATATTGTTATGAAACAATATTTTGGTGTTTCTCTTGCCGAAATAAATTTTGACGAAAAACGCGACCTAGAAATCAGAGCTCCTTTGGCAGAAGAAGACTTTTCAGTTGATATTGTTTCTAGCGGATCAGGAATGAATCAGATTCTGCAGTTGGCAACAATTATCGCTTGGACGAAACCCTCAGTTGTACTTTTGGATGAACCCGATGCACATCTTCATAGCTCGGTCCAACTTCAACTTTTTAATTTCTTAAGCACTCTGGTTGAAAGGTATGGAGTTCAAATCATTCTCTCTACGCATTCTCGTGACCTGATCTCTCAAGCTCCTCTTCAGTCGATTATTCCTGTTGATAAAACTCGCCAAGAACTGCGGCCACTCCAATCGATCGAACATCTACTCCTTGAATATCAACGTTACGGCAGCGTAACAAACGTAGACTTGGCATTACTTTATCAAACTAAACGTTGCCTGTTTGTTGAGGGTGGTACAGATATTAGCCTTCTTCCTCGGATTGCTGATCGATTAGGAGTAACCTTATTTTCAGGTCGTCACCAAGCAGTGATATTTGATTTCCGAGGAGTTGATAAACTTAAAATGCTTCCAGACCTTGTTGGATTGTTCTCCCGATTGGTTGGTGGAGCTTTGACATGGGCTGTTCTCAAGGATAGAGATGCTACATTACCTGAAGTAGCTGAAAGAATAACCACTGCAGGTAATGCTCTAGGCTCTCACATGTTTCATCAATGGACACAGTACAGTATAGAAAACCTACTTCTCGATGAGACACTAATCCAGCTTGCGATCCAAAGACGAACCGACTCTCCTTTTGATGTAGCAAATCTAAGGACTATACTTGATGAAATACTCGCAACTGTTGAGGATGAAGTCGCAGGAACATTTGTCACGAAGGCTCAGCAAGCTTATCGTGATTTTGAAATTGATGACAGGCCGTATGAAGCCGGAGCCGCTGCTGCAACTCGTTATTTACGCTCTCTTCAAGACAGAACACAGAAATTATCAGTTTATCCTGGCAAGAGAATTTTCGGTTTAATGGTGCAGAAACTTCAGGAACAACACAGAATAACACTTCGCATTACTGATCTTGTAGATGTAATAACTCGAGATAATTGCCCCAAGGAGCTGGCTGATTTTCTAGGCAGACTACAAGAAAAGTTTAAATAATATATCAATCCCAACTACTGCATCCAGGCGGACTCGGCAGCGCCGATGATGCCTACGTTGGGCTACTCAAAGTTACTTATGACAGAAAGAGGACAACAAATATTAATGCTTGCAAAAGCGATACAAAGCACATTCTCTACCTCTGAATGGACTGAGATTGGCTATATTACCTCTACTGATGAGTGGGTTGATAGACATCCTCGCCTTCTCCGAAGTCTCAGGTGGGGAGATGATGATTACAAGGGGCATGTTTTAGATGCTGTTAAATATATTCTCAATAGGGACCCTGAGAATCTTAGGAAATTGTTTGAATATGATCCAATTTCTAATTGGCTTAAGAGAAATGAGCAGGGTTTCTATGATGAGTTGTTTGCAGAAATCTTCGAAATGGAAGTACCTCTTGTAATACCAAGTACTTCAACCGACTCTGGCTTTGCTGCGCTTGCTGACGCCCAAGCCCTATTGCGGGGTAGGGGTCCAACAAGTGCTGTGGATCGGGTGCACACTGGCCTTCACGCTTTCCTCAAAGCAGTATGTGATCGAGCCTCAATTAAATATTCCTCTGATCCAACTGCTAATCAATTATTAAAGCTTTTACTGGAACAGCACCCGTCTCTAAGAAATTTGGGTCCACGTTCAGAAGATATAAGAAAGATGATTCGAACAAGCGCTTCCATTATAGATGCCATGGGCACTCTAAGAAACAATGCAAGCTTGGCACATCCAAATGAAGAGTTGCTAGGACATGATGAGGCATTATTTGTAATTAACCTCGCACGTTCTTTGATACGATTTTTAGATGCAAAATTATAGGATTCGTTCAGATAAAAGCCCAACCATGGCATGCAGCCAACGGCCTAAGGCCGCGGCTGATGCCCAGCGCTAGCCAGAAGAGGAATTGCTATGAGCGAAAATACTAGGGATATTCTCGAGAGCATATTCGCATCTGACACCGGATTCGACGAGATCGATCGCGTTGGTCTGAAGCAATCTCCAAGCTATGGTGAAGTATTTGAGTTTGCAGAACTCCTTTCTGAAAACCCTCGTGAGGAAGATTTGCAGGTTTTTGTGCGTGATCACCCTCGGTTCCTCACGAGCCTTCATGGATGGGCGGATGATCAAGTACTCGCATTAATTCCTAAGCCATCGATAGGAGGCCACTACTTTGCAGACTTTGGAATCCTCATATTCGGACAGGGCGGTTGTGGTATTGGACTAGTGGAGTTGGAGCCAGCCGATGCGGATGTATTTACAAAAACTCTCTCCCCGGCACGGAGATACCAAGGAGCCATAAGCCAGGTCCAGGACTGGAATCAGTGGATTATGCCGAACATGAATACCTTCGTCCGGGACATGATCGCGACGGCCAAGGAGCTCAAGAGGACTCCAGAGCACAGTGACAACGGTGGTTTTCGCACACGGGAAGTAGATCTTGTTGAAGCAGCCTGGAGATCGTTCGGCGGTTTTGAAAACCCTCGCGTCTATTTCACAATTATCATCGGTAGGTGGTCACGACTCTCCGACAAAGAACAATCTCGTCTAGTGTCCTTGAATCGAACAAATGGTCAGCTTTACTTGACGTATACATATGACCAGCTGATTCGTCGCGGAATTGAACGGCCCTTTGGCCACTGGTAGGGTCTGCGCTTGGCTAACAACAGCGTGAACAAGACGCTGGTCATTCTCCTTTAGCGTAGTTGGCTCGCGCTGGTTACGTGGGGGCCGTTATGCCCACTAAGGAATAAGTCATCCATGATAAACCTTGCGATATTTTGTGCAGATGTTGGCTCAATCAAGCTGAAGAAATTTGGCTGGGCTTCGGTGTTATCTGATGGGAACGAGATATCAGGTACGAAGATTGATGAGTTTGCAAACGAAATTGTTAAGCAGATCAATAATAAAACAAAAGTTGCTATTGGTTTTGAGTGCCCATTGTTCATTCCGGTACGGAGTGATCCTGTTGAGGTTAATTCTGCAAGAAAAGGTGAAGATAATAGGAGTTGGAGTGCTGGAGCCGGGACAGGCGCCTTAGCAACTGGCTTGGTTGAGATGCTATGGGTAATGAATGAAATATCAAGAATACTCGGTAAAAAACCAAAAGCAACTTTTCAATGGCCCAACTTTCTGGAATCAGAGTCGGTATTTTTTTGGGAGGCCTTCGTAGCATCATCAGCTAAAGGTGAAGAACATACTCAGGATGCGCTAATTGCGGCCACTCACTTCAAAGATTTATTGCCAGACCCCACAACGGCAAATGCAATTAAAGAAGCGGACGTATTTTCTCTTGTCGGTGCCGTAGCGTTGAGGGCTGGTTGGGCTAATAATATTACTATTCTATCTGAGCAATGTTTAGTAATTAAGCCATAACGACAGGCATGCAGTCAAATTAATACGAGAAACCATGAACGAAACAATATCAACCAGGCTATCCATGAATCGTCTTGAACTAATAGCAGCAACCCTTGATCATGTTTGCGCCGAACTGGAAGATACTGAACGGCTGGCATCAATACTAAAAGCTCAAATAGAGCCGGGGTGGCCACCAGGCGAGTATGACCGGAATGCCCAATTATTCTTTCGAGACCGTCTACAAGAGGGTGGTGCGGCAGTCATCGGATGGTATTGCTGGTACGCGATCAGACGAGGAAGTTCAGATCAGCCTTCGGTATTGGTGGGGGCAGGCGGATATTTCGGTCCCCCGAGCAAAGAAGGCGTTGTTGAAATCGGTTTTTCCATAATGCCCGTATGGCAAGGCTCTGGTTACGCCACTGAACTGGCCAAGGGGCTGATCAACAATGCCTTCATGGATAATCAGGTGCAAAAAATTATTGCCCATACGACACCGACGAACTCGGCATCGTGCAAGGTACTTGATAAATGTGGATTTAACTACATTGGCAGGGATGAGGAATCAGGCAATAATCTTTACGCGATCATGCGAAATTGAATGCATGACCAGCCACTCCAGCCGACGGCTGACCGGCATGAGGGTTAGGCTTCAGGCATGAAACTTATAAGGCCTTCTCTTGTCAATAAGTAAAACATCCCCGAGACGAAAAGATGATTTTCGTCGGCATTGTGTGTCTGCTGGCAAGACACAACCGAACAGGGAGTAGCTTTTCCCGTTCATCAATTTCGCTTTTTGCCGGCTGCTCTGACTTTGGTTTCATCAGCGGGTGCCAGGGAATCAAATCCTGCACCAAACACTTATCGAGGTTCACTGCATTCTTCTCGAAATGCATGAAGAATGCGGCCTGGAAACAATGCCGTTCTCCCTCGTGACGTCCCAGTCAAACGCCGGGGTGATCTTCTCCCCAGTTAGGTGCGGGCTCGGGTAAGGGGCAGAACGAATCATTCCATCTGACCCGGTGCAAGCGCAGGGAAGCTGATCGTTGTCGTTGGTGTATTTTATACAATGCCGATAAGCTTACTTGATAATGCGCATTATCAAGCCTATAATATGCGCATAAGGAGGCGGGCATGAACATCAATATCTTTAACCCCAAGGCACCAAAGAAATCTACAAATCTTAGTATAAACAGCGATCTTCTCGCTCAGGCCAAACAAGGTAACATTAATTTATCAAAAGCATTGGAGCAACGCCTTGTTGAGATGCTGCTGGAGGAAAAGCGCTGCGAATGGAGAGAAGAAAATAAAGAGGCTATTGATGAATATAATCGCCGAGTGGAAACTTCAGGAGTTTTCAGTGATCATTTGAGGAACTTTTAATGGCACAGTTTGATGTATACGAAAACCCAAACGAACATACAAAGAAGAATGTCCCTTATCTTCTCGATCTTCAAGCCGACCTCCTCAACCCTATTGCGACACGTGTTGTGGCGCCCCTTGTAAGTGTATCGGCAAAGGGTAAGCCGATAGAACATCTCAATCCGGAGTTCCAGATAAAGCGAAAGACCGTATACATGTCTACCGCAGAATTGGCCGGTGTCCCTGTTCGCGCATTGGGAGAAAAGGTCGGGACCCTCAAAGATCAACGTCAGATTATTATTGCAGCTCTCGATTTCTTGTTTACAGGTTTTTAAAAGCATCGAACAACGACATCTGCAATGAAATGCCTTTATCATACATGAACCATAACAGCCCAAGAGAGGCCTTCAGACTGATGCCGGCTAACACCTGCTGTATGTTTCAGGCAGATATTGATAGTCATGGTCGATGTGCTACAATGTCTTGCCATAAACACCCTGACTATTAGACTGCCAAAGGATTCAAAAGATGATCTCCAAAGGCTCAGCGAAGAGCAGAGCAAACCCGTCAGTGACATTGTAAGAGAATCCATATCTTGATATGATGTACAGAACGATGTACGACAATGTGCATTGCCAGGAAGGTGTCCCATAAAGACCGTCTCATTCACTGAATTCAGGAGAAATGCATCAAAACTTTTCTCAGATGTAGAGCGTGGCGAAACAATTCTTGTTATAAGACACGGGAAAGCAATCGCCGAGATCAACCCGGTTTCGGATCAGACCAAGACCCCATCGTGGAAAAAACAAGGACTGCGTCTTTCCATACAAGGGGCAGAGCTTTCTTCGACCATCATTGAGGAACGGGAACGTGAAGACGTTCTTTGATCCTCCTTGTTCGCAAAAAGGTACATAGAAGAGAAAGGCAGCAATATGGATACCCTTCACATATCCTGTGCTCTCGAATGGGGCGCAGACCTGTTTGTTTCTTCCGACAGGAAACAGCTCCATGCTGTCGGACAGGCGGGTATTCGTCTGCTCAGGCCGACCATGGTATGCAGGCCGAAGCAGGAAGTCTCCCGTGCTGCTGTGCCTGCCATCTGGGTATACAGACTTTTGACAAAGGATAAACTTGTTTATACTATATGCTCATGAAGACAACGATATCGATTCCCGATTCGGTCTTTAAGGCTGCTGAAAAATTCGCACAGAGGGTCGGTATATCGCGGAGTCAACTCTTTACCGATGCTGTAAGGAAATACTTAAAAGATCACGAGAACGAGTCGGTCACTAAAAAGCTCAACAAGGTTTATTCCAAAGAATCCTCCAGCCTGGATCCTGTGGCTCATCACCTCCAGTATTTATCCATCCTATCGGTGCTTTCCCTGTGAAAGACGGCCTGGATCGATTTCACCGATGAACGTTCTCAAGAGATGTAGCTTATATCGTAACTATTTTGATATTCATATGATGAGGAGGTTACATGCGACATACATCTTTTACATGTCTGCTTGTTATTGCCATGGCTTTCATTTCCACTGCATGCAGCAGCGGAGGCTCTGATGATACAACCCAGAATGATGATCAGGAGATAGTTAAGTATACACAGATAGATACGAGTGGAAATTCCGTTAATGAAGTGATCCCTTCTGCAAAAATCACCAGTCATGAATTGATCATGCAAGCTCTCGACAGCAGTTGTGCTTCCGCATCACTCGCGACAATTCTGAAATATTCTTTCAATGAAGATGTTACCGAAGAAATGGTGGTGCAAGGAATCCTCACCTATGGCGACGTCGATGCAATGACCCAACAAGGGACTTTCTCGCTTCTGGATATGAAGATGTATCTCGAAGCTATAGGATATACAGCAGCAGGCTACAGAATAGTTGATGGTATATCGCTGAGCCAACTTCAACGTGATGACTTCGACTCCATAGCTCAAGTAACCATCATTCCCATTGAAATAAGTGATTCAACTCGATTAGTCGTATTCAGGGGGTATGACCAGGACAACATTTACCTCGGTGATCCGTCAATGGGTAATATCTGTATGTCGATCCAGGATTTTGCAGATGTCATTTCGGATAATGTAATCTTTGTCGTTGGCCCCGGAGATACCGCCCAAGGGGAATCCTGCATCCTGTACAAAACAGAACCACCAAGGCAGGGTATGAAAATCATCGATAACGCTTCTCTGGCGGAAATATTATAATCACTTTATGCACTCCCTATGAACTCATCCATGCTTGAGATTGCCCGCGCCGAGCTGCGGGAGCATTCCGACGAATCGGACGCCGTTATCCTGCAGCGGTTCTTCAAGACCGGCCCGGGTGAATACGGAGAAGGCGACCGGTTCCTCGGCGTCCGGGTCCCTGCCACCCGGAGCGTTGCCCGGAGATACGGGGATCTGCCCATGGCCGACACGCTGACCCTGCTGAGGTCCCCCATCCACGAGGAGCGCCTCCTGGCCCTGATCATCCTTACGCAGAAATACCGGAAAGGCACTCCAGGCGAGCAGTCGGAGATCTACAGGGAGTACCTGAACAACACCCGATACATCAACAACTGGGACCTGGTGGACGCGTCTGCCGAGCACATCGTCGGGGCCCACCTGACCGACAGGCCCCGCAGGCCGCTTCATGCGCTCGCTCGGTCGGACTGCCTGTGGGAGCGCAGGATTGCAATAGTATCCACCTTCCGGTTCATCAGGAACGGCGAGTTCGACGAGACGCTGAAGATCGCGGAGATGCTTGTTGCCGATGCCGAGGACCTGATCCACAAGGCTATTGGCTGGATGCTGCGGGAGGTCGGCAAGCGGGACCGAAGCGCGGAGGAGTCGTTTCTGAAGCGGTACTATCAACGCATGCCGCGGACCATGCTGAGGTATGCCATTGAGAAATTCCCCGAGGATCTCCGGCAGCAGTACCTGAACGGCACGGTGTAATACGGCTGCGAACGTCCTCAGCCGCCGGTGATGCCCACGTAAGAGGGAAAATTGTGATGAAACAATGAAGCCCCCCAATTGACTTTATAAATGGCGGTGTTATTATATTGCCGGCAGGGTGGCACATCCTTTCAGAAAACCCATCCATCATCAAGTATCTGCTTCCCTGAATAGATCTCCCTGGGGCACTTTCAAAGGAGGTGGATGTATGAAGATCCGTTTCGTTCATTCCAGGTCCCTCGGCATGGTTCTGTCGCTTTGCATGCTGTTCCTCGGTTTCTCGTGCGGCGGAGGCGGCGGCGGAGGTGATGGCTCTGAAGCAGAAGAGACGTACCTGAACGAGTATGACTTTCTTCTCGATCTTGATCTCCAGGGGGAGGATGCAACACAGTTCCAGATAAGCACGGTCACCGGAGGAGGTTCCCAGGTCGTTGTCGGCTTCTGGGGGCTGCCGGGAAACCCGCTTGGGTCTGATTTGCTCGGTACCATGGGGCTCGCTGAAGAGAACGATGAAACCGTCGTTACATCGATGACCGTCAAAGAAACGACCATATTCCTGGTCAGTGTTGCCGTTGAACCCTTTGATGTCGATCCCTTCCTGCTCGAAATCGATGTTATCGATCCGATTGAGTTCGCCGTCGGCGATGATCCTGTCCATGGTGGTTTCATAGTGGACAGTGGTAAGGACAACAATGGCGACGGGGATACGGATGACAATGATCTTATCAGGGTCAGCTTCGATGAGAACCTGGTGGACCTCCAGTTGGGCAGCAGTGCGGTGGACACGTATTCGATGGATGACTTCATGGATCTTCTCGACGGTCTGGACCCCTCCCCGACCTGGGAAGAGCAGGCGGCCGCCGCTTGCGCCTCGCTCGAGATGCTCGTGTACGAGGTGAATTTCATCGCGGGCATGATCACGAAGATTGAGAGCGAAGAACTCGGCACCCGATACGGTGACTCGAATGCAGGGTTGTCCGGCTTTGACACGTATTTCGACCCCGATCCCACGGGAGGGACGTTCTCGCTGACCAGTGCGAGTGGCACCGTCGAGCCTGGTGCAGACTTCCTGGTGGTCTATGACCGCTACTGGAAGGATGACCCCGGTGATGACGTCGATGTCCTGATTGACGGTTCTGTGGCCCTCAATGGCTACTTCAGGACCGATACGGACGATGTGATCACTGAGGTAGGGTTCGCCTGGGGCGATGATACGACCGGCGTGTTCTATGGTGAAGATGGCCTTGCTTATTATGAAACCGAACAGACGGGCACCAGCGGCACCCCGGTCGAGGACCTGTGGTGGACCCGTACGGTGTACGGCAGTTATGCACTGATCTTCATTGAGCCTTAACCTGAGCTCCTGGCGTACGGTATCATGACATCGTCCGTGTTTTTTGACAGCACCTCACCCGGGAGCCGTTCCGCGATCCCGGGCGGCACGGGTTCGAGGTCGTAGTCCAGCCTGATGACGTTGCTGTCCACGGCCGCGTCCATGTGGAGGTCGAGCTTGCCGAAGACCTTGAGCATCCTGAAGTTCTCCTCCCAGACATAGGCGCGAAGCACCCTGAACCCGTGGATGCGGGCGATCTCCGCCATGGTCCTGAGCAGGTAGCTGCCCAGGCCCAGGTTCTGCCAGGCCGGATTCACCATGATCGCGAACTCGCAGGTCTTCCGTTCGGTCTCCTCCACCTCGTGGCAGATGTGGGAGATGGCCGCGATGCTCCTGGTGCTCCCCTCCTCCACCTCGGCCACCAGGGCCAGGGAGTCGCGGTAGTCGCAGCTCACCATCCTCTGGGCCTGCCGGTGGTGCAGCGAGGTGAGGCGGATGTGGAAGCGGTGGAACTTCTCGTCGCTGCTCAGGGAGTAGAAGAGGTTCTGCACGGCGCGCTCGTCGGTGATCTTGACCGGGCGCAGCAGCACCTTCTTCCCGCCGAAGACCTGCACATGCTCGTACTGTTCGGGGTACGGGACGTCTTCGGGCGGCAGGACCTGGTCCTGGAAGACGTAGTTCAGCCGCTTGGCCTCCTCGAGGAGCCAGCCTCGGTGCTTGGGGTGGGCTATGGTGATGAGCTCCAGGACCCGTTCCCGGATGGACTTTCCGAACAGGTTCACGCTGCCGTACTCGGTGACCACGTAGCCCACGTCGATCTGGGTCGTGAAGACGCCCATACGCGACTCGGTGAACCGGGGGACGATGCGGGAGATGCTCCCGTCCCGGGACGTCGAGCGCAGGGCGATGATGGACCTGCCTCCCTCGGTGAGCCGGGCGACCCGGTTGAAGTGGGGCTGTCCCAGCGCCCCGAAGTGGGCGCCCTTCTCGCCGAGCGCCACGCAGGACTGCCCGGTGAGGTCGATTTCCACGGCGCCGTTGATGGCCACGAAGGGGGCCAGGGACAGGATGTTGCGGGTGTCGGTCACGCGCTCGAGCGGGGCCATGGTGATCCTGGGGTTGCGGTCCACGAACCGGAAGAGCTCCTCGCTCCCGATGCACAGGGAGGCGGTGACCGGGTTTCCCTCGGGTATGACGCCCGTGCGGACGAGGTCCATCACCGAGTCCGTGATGATCTCGGAATGGACGGACAACCCCTTCTTGCCCTTCATGGCCTTCAGCGCGGCGTCGGGTATCCTGCCGAAGCCGATCTGGATGGTGGATCCGTCCGTCACGAGCCGGGCCACGTGCTCTCCGATCTGCCGGGTCTCGTAGTCGTGTTCCTCGGGGTCGCACTGTACGAGCGGTTCGTCATGCTCCACGATGTAGTCCACCTCGGACAGATGCACCAGGGAGGGTCCGCGGGTGAAGGGCATGCGGGCATTGACCTGCGCCACCACGACGTCGGCACAGTCGATGACCGCCCGCATCACGTCCACGGTGACGCCCAGGCTCATGTTGCCGTCGGCGTCCGGCGGGCTGAGCTGGACGAGCGCCGTGTTGATCCTGATGGCGCCCTCGCGGATCATCCGCTCGAGCATGTCCGATGACAGGGGGATGTGGTCGGTCTTTCCCAGGGAGAAGGGCCCCGACATGCCGGGGGACACGAAGAACGAGTGGATGCGGAAGCGGTCCCCCGCTTCCCCCCCGAAGTCGGAATAGGATGACAGCGGTATGGTGGTGAAGACCTGGACGTCGTTCAGAAAAAGGTTGTCGAGAACGAGCGATCGCACCAGATGCTGCGGCTCAGCGCATCCCGACTCGATGAACATGCTGGAACCGGGATGGACGATTCCCTGGATTTCCTCTGCCGAAACCCTCTTAGGCTCGTACCCTTCCATGGCAATCACACCCCCTCCCCGCCCCCAGCGGCAGTGCCTGCCGCTCCCCCGGGCGGATGGTAAAGGCGATATGGAGGTCGTATCGTCATTTGCTCTGCCATTTATAAATTAAAAACTTTCAATTCACGACCCGGGAGAGATTCCTTGACACGGGTTCCCAGAAAGATATGATGGGCCGCACGGAGAGAGACACCCATGAAAGCGCTGTACGCCAGCGACCTGCACGGAAGGGTCAACCTGTACGAAGAGATGATCGCCCTGGCTTCGAGCAGCGGGGTCGGGGTCGTCATCCTCGGCGGCGACCTCTTTCCCACCGTGATTCCGAATCCCCTGGCCCTCATCGGCGGCAGCGCCGATTTCCAGGAAGACCTCAAGGGACAGTTCCGCTTCGTGGAGGACTACCTCGTGCCGGCCATGCGCGCCTTTCTTGAGGCACACCCCGGGGTGCGCCTCGTGTTCACGCCGGGCAACCACGACTGGATCCCCGTGGTGAAGCGGTTCGGCGAGCTGCTGCCCGAGGGCCTGAACATCCATGGCCGGACCGTCTCCTTCGACGACGTGTCCGTGTTCGGGTACGCATGCGTCATCGACTCCACCTTCTGGGTCAAGGACTATGCACGCAGGGACCTAAGGGACGACACGTACGTGGCGAGCAGGTTCGCCATAGTGAGCGATACGGACAGGCTGAAGGCAAGCCCTGACGGCGAGTATGCGCTGAAGAAACCGAGCATGGAGGAGGACCTGGCAGGGGTGAGCTTCGAGCATCCGGACCGGACCATCTGCGTGTTCCACAGCCCGCCGTACGACACCGGGCTGGACACGCTGCACAACGGCAGGCCCATCGGGTCGAGGGCGGTCAGGGCGTTCATCGAGCGGACCGGGCCTCTCCTGAGCCTGCACGGGCATATCCACGAGGCCCCGTACATGTCGGGGGTCTATTGGACACGCATCGGGCGGACCGTCTCGGCGAACCCGGGCTACGGACCCGATGCGCTCCACGCACTGCTCTTCGATACCGGCGACCCCGCAGGCACGATCACCCACACCCTGTTCGGGCCCGGCGCACCGGGCAGGGACCTGTGCGAGCGGATGCCCGAGCGCCGCATGCGCAAGGTCAAAGCGTTCTTCATGGAGACGGTGCTCAAGGGGAAGACATAGGGCGACACTCCGGCCACCCGCCGCACACGTCACGGACAGCGAGAGAGACAGCATCGGGAAATAACGACGTGTCGAAGCTCATCGATGAAGGCGTAAACAGGACCATCGTCAGGATGGCCGTGCCCATGCTTGCGGGCACGTTCGCCATGAACACGTACCAGCTCACCAACGCATGGTTCGTGTCCCGGCTCGGCACGGACGCCCTGGCCGCCATATCCTTCACCTTTCCCGTGGTCATGCTCCTCATGTTTCTCACCCGCGGGCTCGGTAGCGGCGCCCTGACCCTCGTGGCGCACGCCCTGGGAGGAGGGGACAGGAAAAGGGCCGCCGCCCTGACCACCCATGCCCTGATCCTGGCCGTGCTCTTCGCCGTGGCGATAGCCGTTATCGGCCTGATCACCATCGTTCCCGTTTTCTCCAGGCTGGGCGCCTCCGGAGAGGTGCTCGACCTGACCGCGCGCTACATGCGGACCTGGTACCTGGGCGCCGTGGTCATGGTGCTCCAGATGGTCGTGTCGGACATCATCATCAGCACGGGCAACACGAAGGCCGTGAGCCTCCTCATGGTGGGCAGCACGGTGGTGAACGTGTTCTTCGATATGGGGCTCATCTTCGGCATGTTCGGCATGCCGAGGATGGGCATCGTGGGCGCCGCCTGGGCGACCATCCTCGCCCAGGGCTCCGCCCTGGCGGTGGCCGTCTACATCCTTGCCCGCAGGATGAGGCTCGTCGACCCCGTCACCCTGGCGCCGGGGCCGCTCCTGAGGTCATGGGGCGGGATCCTGACGTTCGGCGTTCCCGGAGCCCTGGGCATGATCCTGACCCCCATCTCCGCCGCGGTCATCACGAGGCTCGTGTCAGGCTACGGCAACGCTGCGGTGGCGGCCACGGGCGTGGCGAGCAGGATCGAGATGTTCGCCTTCATGGTGCCCATGACCGTGGGCATGTCGCTCATCCCCTTCGTGGCGCAGAACTACGGCGCGGGAAGGCTGGACAGGATCAGGCGGGCGCGGAGAGGCGCCATGACCTTCGCGGTCCTCTACGGGGTCTTCATCGGGGTCCTGTTCATCGTCTTTGCCCGGGACATGGCCCGGATCTTCTCGGACCAGCGGGACGTCATCGACGTCCTGAGCTCCTATATCCGCATCACCTGCATGGGGTACGGCATGCTGGAGGTCCACCGATACGCAGGGTTCACCATGACGGGGGCCCATGAGCCGGTGAAGGCGACCGTGCTGAACGTCATCCGCGTGGTGGTCCTGCTCATCCCGCTCTCCGTCGTGGGAGGCACGCTCTTCCATCTGAAGGGGATCTTCATGGGGAGATTTGCCACCGACATCCTGGCCGGCCTGGTGGGGATCTGGTGGACGGGAAGGATGCTCTCGGAAAAAGAGAGATCCGCGGGAACTCAGGCAGGAGGCAGTGCGTGATGCCCGGCCCCGGTCCTGATGAAGTCTTCCTGCCGGTAGTCCAGCACCTTCCCGATGAAGCGGGTGTTCCTTTTGGAGTAGAGGTCGCTGAAGAATCTCCAGCCCAGGGATGAATCGATGGGCACCACGGCCATGGAAGCACAGGCGGGACAGATCTTTTCCCGAGTGATATGTCTCCACAGCGTATACACGATGCCGGGCACGACCATAAGGAGCCAGAGCGCGACCTCGGTCCGAAGGGATCCCTTCACCCTGTACCCGGGTGTGGAGATGAGCCAGCACGCCTTGCAGATATGGAGGGATGCCATGGGGATATTCCTGCTCCAATCCTAAGTGGTGCTCCATTATAATGGGCGGTTTATAGCTTGTCAACCAATTGATATTATTTACAATAAGTTACGCGATGAGGATGGGCGGGTCGATTGCCCCGTAATCAGGACCATTGACGGCAATGAATCCGGTGTACCGGTAATGTCTCGGAGGGGGGGTATTCATTCTCTGAAGGGAAAGAGACTTGCAGATTCTTTGCATTCAATCCTTTTCGTTGTCCAGGCCTGCGTCCTTCAGTGCCTTTCTGGCACAGCTGGGGCAGTAGCCATGGGAAAACCGGGTATCAGAATGCTGCATGATGTACGTTTCAATGTTCTGCCATTCACCTTGCTGGTTGCGGATCTTCTTGCATTGGGCGCAGATGGGGAGGAAGGCCTCGAGGACCTTGATCTCGGAAAGCGCCTGCCGCAGCATCTCCGTGGATTTCCGTTCACGGACCAGCAACTCCCGTATCCTGAACACCGACCACCCTATTGCGAGAAAAGAGACGAGACGGGTGGTGGTGTTCCAGACTGCATGAAAATGCGAGGCGCTCTGGTGACCCGATAGGAAGTCGACGCTGAACCATACCAGGGCGCTCAGCACGGCCAGGGAGGCGGATGATGCCAGTCCGAGGTACCATGCGCCGACCGATACGGGTATGAAATAGAACACGAAGAAATTCAGCTCGTATCCGGTCAGCCAGTCCGCTGTCCCGATGATGAGAACACCCAAATACGCAACAACCGCCCACAGCCACAGCGGAACTTGTCTGTTCATGCTATTTTCCACTCCTTCATAAGCCTGATGGCGGACCATGTACGAAGGGCAACAACATACATGAGATATGGTAATCCATCCGATCGAGAGTGCAAGCTCTGATACCTGATTTTTTAGCGCGGTAATTGATGAACGTGGTGCTGTTGAGAATTTGCATTGAAACGTGCGATGTTCCCCATATAATGCATCCCATGCGCATCCTTGTCATAGAGGACGAAAAGAAGGTCGCAGAGTTCATCCGCAGGGGACTTCGTGAAGAGGGGTATGCGGTGGACCTGGCCCGTGACGGAGACGAAGGCCTCGACATGGCAGAGGGCGCGGAATACGATCTCGTCCTGCTCGACATCATGCTCCCGAAGAAGGACGGGTTCCGGGTCTGCGAGGCCGTGAGATCGAAGGGGCTCGACATGCCCATCCTGATGCTCACCGCGAGGGACGACGTCAAGGACAAGGTCAGGGGGCTCGATGCAGGGGCGGACGACTACCTCACCAAGCCCTTTGCCTTCGAGGAGCTGCTGGCCCGCATCAGGGCCCTCGTGAGGAAGAGGTACCAGCGCACGGACGCGCGTCTCAAGGTCGCCGACCTCGTGCTCGATCCTGTCATGCACAGGGTGACGCGGAACACCGGCGAGATAAGGCTGACGGCCAAGGAGTACGCCCTCCTCGAATACCTCATGCTCAATGCGGGGACCGTGGTCACCAGGACCATGATCTCCGAGCACGTATGGGACATCAATTTCGACACCTTCACGAACGTCATCGACGTGTACATCAGCTACCTGCGTAAAAAGATCGACCGGGACAGCGAAACGAGGCTCATCCATACCATCAAGGGCAGGGGCTACATGGTGAAGGAAGGCACGCCGGACGATTAGAAAAACACCGTGATATCAAAGGGATCGACATTCTTCAGGTCCATCAGGTTCAGGTTTCTGGCCTGGTACGGCCTCATTCTGGCGGCGACGTTCATCCTCTTCAGCGTCGTGCTCTTCGTGGACCTCCGCAGGACCCTCTACGACAAGCTCGACGATGTGCTCCTGTCCAGGGCCGAGGGTGTGGCGCAGTCCATCAATACCTACTGGGAGACGGAGAAGGTAGAGGGGCTGCGCAGGGGGGCGAAGAGCAGCCTGTTCAGCAAGATCAACAACGCGAACTTCGTCAAGATCGCAAACCGGTGGGTCGACGAGCGGTCCGACGACCCCGAGCTCGTGGACATCATGGTCCAGATATACACCCACGAGGGCAGGCTGATCGCGTACTCGAGGACAGCGCCGTTCAAGGTCCGCCTCTCGGAGCGTTCCCTCGAACGCATCAGAAAGAAGGGCGCAGTCTACCAGAACCGCTCCGTGAAGCTGACCTCAGGCCCTTCTCAGGACCTTCGCACCCTCATCTATCCCGTTCTCGAAGGGAAAGCGGTTTCCTACATCGTCGAGGTGGCCAGCCCCCTGACGCATGTCAGCAACGCCCTGGACAGGCTCAGGTTCCTCCTCTTCCTCCTGCTGCCCGCCACGGTCATCATCACGGGCCTGCTCGCAGGGGAGTTCCTGGCGAGCATCACACTCAAGCCGCTGAAGGACATGATCGCGACCGTACAGGACATCACCGCCGAGCGCCTGGATCAGCGTCTCCACGTGCCCGCCTCCAAGGACGAGATCAGGCAGCTTGCAGACACCTTCAACGAGATGCTGGACAAGATCGCGGAGTCGATCGCCTCCCAGAGGCGGTTCATCCATGACCTGTCCCACGAGATGCGCACCCCGCTGACCATCCTGAGGGGGGAGCTGGACGTGGCCCTCAAGAGGGACAGGTCGCCGGACCAGTACCGGGAAACCCTGCAGAGCAACCTGGAGGAGATAGAGAAGATCAGCCGCATCCTCGACGGACTCCTGGTGCTGGCCAGGATCGAGAACGAAGAGCAGACCCTTGAAAAAGAACCCTGCGATCTGGTCGGTCTGGTGAGGGACACCCTGGCCGACATCGAGGTCCTTGCCGGGCAGAAGGCCATCGAAGTGGACTTCAGATCCGAGGGGGAGGCCGTCGTCCCCGTGAACCGGGAGAAGATGCGCCGGGTGCTCATCAACCTCTTCGACAATGCGGTGAAATACACCGCGCCCGGAGGGCTCATCACAGTCGTCGTCTCCCCCGGCCATGAGGCTGTGGACATCGCGGTGCGCGACACCGGGGCGGGTATTCCCGGAGACGAGCTGCCGCACATCTTCGAGAGGTTTTATCGCTCCGAGGGCTCCCGGAACGGCAGGGGATTCGGGCTGGGCCTCAGCATCGCCAGGACCATCGTCCTGGCGCATAAAGGCACGATCACCTGCGAAAGTACGCCGGGCCGGGGAACGACCTTCACCGTTACCCTGCCCGTCTAGAACCCCCATGCTTTTTCCTGCATGAGAAAATTCTAATCCTCCTTTAACGATGCCTTAATGGCTCCTGGTGTAGGAACAGGCCATCAAGAAAAATCCATAAGGAGGATTTACACATGAAGAAAATGTTCGTCGGTTTCATGGCAGTTCTGACACTGGTCGCCTTCACGTCCATGGTGTTTGCAGCCCAGGCACCCAAGTCCGATCCTGCAAAGGTGGTGGTGAAGGACCTGTATGTCACCGGGTCCATCGTGAAGATCGAAAAGGCGAAGAACGAGATCGTCCTGAAGGAAGCGAGCGGCGAGAAGACCTTTATCGTCAAACCGGCCGAGCTCGACAAGCTGACCGTGGGCGAGAAGGTGAGGCTCGAGGTGAAAAAGGGTACCAACAGGGCCGAGAAGATCAAGGCACTCGTGGAATAGCAGCATCCAGGGGTGACGCATGAAGAGGGTGGCGGCCATTCTCTGTGTCTTCATAACACTCTCCACGGCATGTGGCGGAACGGATTTCCCCATGGCCGGACACAGGGGGCAGGCCCCCTCTTCCCTTGAACGGGAATCGGACGGTACCGCTCATCAGCTGGAAACAGCGGGACGGATAGAGGAGGTGACCCGGGCGGAACCAACAAAGGCCATCCTGCCGAAGATCTCCATTCTGGGGACCGACGGCAGAGAGCACACCTTCCTTATCCGCCCGACCACCACGATGTACGGACCCGACTGGAAGGCGATCTCCTTGAGCGGGCTTTCCAGGAATCAACAGGTGAGAATACGCTATATCGCACACAAGGACGGGTACATGATCGCCCTGTCCATCAGGCCGGACCGCTAGGGTCGACATGAGAAGATGAGATACGGGATAGAAGGAGGAGAAGAAGGGGAGCTGATGAAGGCTTAGCCTTCATTGGAAAGGACATTCCCCTCCCGACTACAAGGGAACATCAGAATTGTAAAACTTTGTGCCGGTTTCCCTCTTCGGGATACCGGCGCCCTTTTGTCGATGAACCGCAGGGTCTCATGCGCGGACATCCTAGGGGGTGTCTTCGGTATCGGATTTCTTTGGCCCTGTCGCCTTGAATTTCTTCACGCATTCATCGCATATGCCGTGGCTGGACCTGAGCGACTGGCTTTTCTGGATGTATTCTTCGAATCTCACCCACCGCTCATCCACCCATACCTTCCTGCACCATGCGCAGACCCTGAGGAACCGCTCGACCTTCCGCGCCCTGTACTGGATGATGATGGTGGCGGTTATGACGAATGCGGCGACCACCAGGATCGAAACGGTTTCGAAGAGGTATTCCTCGATCCGGTAAGGTGTCCGAGGCGCTCCGAGAAGGGCGTGGGGCAGATCCACAAATTCGTCGAGCCATAAAACCAGTAATACCATGCCGAACAAGACGGCCTCTCCGATAACGATGGCCCAATCTCTGGTCCTGGGGTCCATAGGGATGTGGATTCTCCTTTGCTGGGAAGAAAGGCGCGATGGAACGTCACACGCCTGCAGGGAGCATATCATGAGAACGAGGGGGGCTCACAATAAAAATATCGCCCTCCCCTCTTGAAACCGGTGCCCCGGAACCACATTTAAAGAGCACACGCACTTCAAAAAATCCTCTTCAGGGAGCCGCAATGGCTCCCCCTTTTTTTATCCCAAGGATGCGACCCGGCGGACAGGAGAGTCATCCGAGAGCTGCCCCTGATCGTCCAGGCCCAGCATTCTGGTAAAGGTGCTCACCAGGCGCCGGTCGAAGTCGGTGTGGGCTTCCTTCCTGATGATCCCCAGTGCATCGGCGGGCTTCATGGGGGCCTTGTAAGGCCTTGATGATATGAGGGCATCGAAGATATCCGCAAAGGCGCAGATCCGGGCGCACGGGTGTATGTCCGTCATGCCGAAGGGGTACCCGGAGCCGTCCGGGCGCTCGTGGTGCTGCATGGAGATGTATGCGGCCTCGTCCGTGAGGTGGCCGGTCTCCATGAGAATGGCATAGCCCCACTGGGAATGCCTCTTCATGACCACCCACTCATCCCCGCTCAGTTTCCCCGGGTTCTTCAGAATGCTCAGCGGCACCATGCACTTCCCCACATCGTGGAGGAAATACCCGTAGCACTGGCGTTCGAGGCTTTCCATGCCGACGGACGTATCATGTTCGAAGAAGTGCATGGCAAGAGCCGTGGCATAGATGCCCACGTTGATGCTGTGCGTATAGGTATTGAAGTCGTGGTCGGTTATGGCGAACAGGTCGTTGAGCACCACCTTGTTCTGTATGCAGGTTTTGAACAGGGGCTTCAGGGTGTTCTTTATCTCTTCGATGCGACGGGAGCAGGGGTCCTGGACGGCTTTCCTGATGGCGTGGACCGACGAGACGTAGAACACGGCCTCCTTGACCCGGGAAGGAACGGTGGGGTCGGTGAGGATCAGCCCCGAGTGCGTGTGGACGTATTCCTCGAAGGCGTCGGCGTCCGAGCCCCGGATGTAGACCTTGGTGATGCCGAAGCGGTTGAGCTCGCAGAGGTGGTCCTTGGTGAACAGCCCGCCCTTGGAGAGAAAGGGCACAACCATTCCATCGTGCCGGATGAACAGGTCGGCCACCGACTTCTCATGCAATTGTATGACATCAATGGGCACGGGCCGCATAATGTCCATGGGCACACCATCGGCAGGACGCTGTAATAAAATGAAGGTGGGCGGCGTTGCGGGCATGACATCGGTCCGATAATCATGCACAACCTGTTGATATCCCGAAAGCAATGAGCGGCGATTGTTTCTTCAGGGGTTTTCTGCGTCCCTGCTGTCCAGGACCCTGCGGATGGTCGCGGCCAGGTCGCCGAGCATGACGGGCTTGGTCAGCACATCCCTGATGCCGCCCACGGTCGCCTTATCATGGGATATGAGGTCGGTGAAGCCGGTGCACAGGATGATGGGGATGTCCGGCCTGATCTTCAGCATGTTCTCGGCGAGCTTGTCGCCGTTCATGCGGGGCATGGTGAGGTCGCTGATGATCAGGTCGTAGTCGTCATAGCTCTTTCTGAAATGATCAAGGGCCTCGATGCTGCTCTGGTGCGTGGTCACGCGGTATCCCAGCCGTTCTAGCATCAGCCTGGTGATGTCGATGATGTTCTTCTCGTCGTCGATGACGAGCACGTTCTCGCATCCTGATGGCAGGCTTTCCATGGGCCGTGCTTCATGCTGTGCGGCATCTGCCGCCTTGGGGAGGTACACCTGGAACGATGAGCCTTTGCCCGGGGTGCTCTGAACCCTGATCAGACCCCCGAGACTCCTGACGATGCCCTGTACGATGGCCAGCCCGAGCCCTGTCCCCTCCCCCTGTGTCTTGGTGGTGAAGTAGGGGTCGAAGATCCGATCCACCACGTCCGGGCTCATTCCGCACCCGGTGTCCGTGACCGAGAGGCGTACATGAGCCCCGGGCCTGAGAACCGGAGAGGTGAGCAGGACCTCTCTGCCGAGGTCGACCTCTTCCAGTTTTACTTCGATGAACCCGCCGGCGTCCTTCACCGCATGGTATGCGTTGGTGCACAGGTTCAGCACGATCTGATGGATCAGGGTGGAGTCGGCCTCTATGATGGCTTCATCCGCATGGATGGCCCTGTATATCTCGATGTTGGCAGGCAGCGTGGCCCTGAGCATCCGGATGGCCTCCTCCACCACCGGCCGGATCATGACGGGTTTCTTCTCGTGCCGGCCGCGGCGGCTGAACGTGAGGATCTGGTTCACGAGGTCCCGGGCGCGCTCCCCGGCCTTGATGACCTGGTGGAGCATCGCGTAGACAGGGTCCTGCTCGGAGGTCTCCAGGAGGGCCAGTTCCGTGTATCCGATGATACCCGAGAGGATGTTGTTGAAGTCATGGGCGATGCCCCCCGCCAGGGTGCCGATGGCCTCCATCTTCTGGCTCTGGTAGAGCTGCTGTTCCAGGTTCTTCTGGTCGGTTATGTCGCGGGCTATGCCCCGGAAGCCCATGGGAGCCCCGTTCCCGTCCCGCATGAGGGTGATGGAGGTCTCCACGGAGCACGTGGCCCCGTTCTTTCTGATGAGTTCCCAGTCGATCGCCTTGGCAGGCTCGCCGGTGGTGAACACCTGGTTGAAGGTGGAGAAGACCCTGTGGGCGGTGGATTCGTTCATGAAAGTCCGGTTGTTCATGCCCATCAACTCGTCGGGCTCATATCCGAGGATCTTACACATGGAGCCGTTGAAAAACGTGAAGGCGCCGAGGAGGTCGACCTCGTAATACCCGTCCTCGATCTCGTCGAGGATCTCCCGGTACCTTTTTTCGCTGATGCGCAGCGAGTCCTCCATCGCCTTCCGTTCGGTGATGTTGCGTGCGATGCAGATGATATTGGTCAGCCTTCCGTCGAGGATGAGGGGGGCGGCACTGATCTCGACAAAGAGGTTCGTGCCGTTTTTTGCCGTTATCTCATAGACCGATGAGGTTATCCGTCTTCCGTCGACCACCTGCGAGATCTCTTCGTATGCCTTGGACACATACTCTGGCCTGAGTATGTCCATCCGGGCGATATCCTGGAGCATCAGCTCGTCGGCGGTATAGCCTATGACGTCGAACACCCTGGGCGAGATGCTCAGGACGTGGAATTCCAGGTCCATGACGAAGATGATGTCCGATGCATTCTCCAGGTACAGACGGTTGCGCTCCTCGCTGGCGCGGAGCTCTTCCTCGATGCGCTTCTGTTCCGTGATGTCCGTCAGGAAATTCAGGGTGGCAGGGGAGCCCTCCCACTCGATGCGCACTGCGTTGTTCTCCACCCAGTAGACCCGGCCCGTACGGTCGAAGATCCTGAAGACATAAATGTTCGGAACCTCTTCGCCCCTGCTCCGCCTGACATGGAAGTCCATCACCTTCGCCCGGTCATCGGGATGGATGTAGCCGAGGAAGCTTTTCTCGATCAGGTCCTCTCCCTGGTAACAGGGAAGGGCGCGGGCCTTCTGATTGATGAAGCGGATCGAGTCGCCCTGGATGATCACGATGAACTCGTTGGCGTTTTCCACTATCTGGCGGTACTTGTCCTCGGGCCGGACATGGACCTCTGCGATGCTGTTCTTCATGGGTGTCCACCATGCTCCTGCCGCATCCATGGTGCGGTTGCCTTCCCATGCTCGGTGATGCGAAGGCCTCTCATGCTGAAATTGAATGCTATGATATTTTTAATAAAGAAAGCGAAAAAGTAAAGGATAATAACCGTTACACGGTCAGGATCAGGGGATTATGGGGAAAGATCGCAGGATTGGGGCAGACATCCCCGTGCGGATGTCACGGCCTGACGATACCGGTCTCCGTGATGAGGGCCGTGATGAGCTCGTGGGGCACCACGTCGAAGGACGGGTTGAAGACCCTGACTTCCGGGGCGGACGGCCTCCCCTGGAAGCCCAGGACCTCTTGAGGGTCCCGCTCCTCGATGGGGATCTCCTCGCCGCCGGCAATGTCCGGGTCAAAGGTGGACCGCGGGGCGGCGATGTAGAAGGGGATATGGTGAGCCCTGGCCAGCACGGCCAGGGAGTAGCTCCCCACCTTGTTGGCCGCGTCCAGGTTGGCTGCGATCCGGTCGGCCCCCACGATGACCGCGTCGATACGGCCCAGTTTCATGGTCCACCCCGCCATGCCGTCCGTGATGAGGGTGCAGGGGATGCCGTCGGCATGAAGCTCGTAGGCGGTGATCCGCGCACCCTGGAGCAGAGGCCTGGTCTCGTCCATATAGACCATGGAGAGCTTGCCCTGCTCGTGGAGCCGCCGGATCACCCCCAGGGCCGTGCCCATACCGCCCGTGGCCAGGGAGCCCGCATTGCAGTGGGTGAGCACGGTCCAGGTGCGTCCCTGCTCGAAGAGGGTCGCCCCCAGGGTGGACATGGCCTCGTTGGCGGCGATCTCCTCGGCCCAGATGGCATCGGCCTCTTTCCTGATCGTGTCGTACAGGTCCGCATCGCCGACGCGCCTGGCTGCGGCGAGGCACCTGCGGACCGCCCAGGGCAGGTTCACCGCCGTGGGACGGGCGGCGACCAGGGCATGTCCGGCGGCCTCGAGGTCATGTCTGCCGCCGCGGGCTGCGAGCACGAGGCCGTAGGCGGCGGCGATGCCGATGGCGGGCGCACCCCTGACGGCCAGGGTGCGGATGGCCTCGGTCACCTCGCGGGCCGTCGTGCAGGGGATCCACTGCTCACGGTGGGGCAGGAGCCGCTGGTCGAGGATGGACAGCGTGCCGTCGGCAAAGGTGAACGGTCTGATCATAGGTTGAGGAAGGCGCGCGGCGGCCTGCCGCTTCTGAGCCGTTCGAGCTGCTCCATGGCCAGGCCGCGCACCTGCCGGGCCGACGGGGGCTCCACGGTGAGGACGCCCCCGGCCATGACCGTGCGGAGCACGGGCTCGGTGATGCCCGAGCACGCGCACTGCCGGTGCGTCCCCGAGGGGACCACGTAGTCCTTCATGCACTCCCTGCAGCGCAGGACGTCCTTCATGCCCGAGTTCTTCCCCCGCTTGGACAGGGGTTTGCCGTCGATGGCCACCACGTCCATGGAGAAGTCCAGGGTCGCGGCGCTGGAGATCTGCGTGCCCACGCCGAAGGAGTCCACCACGTCGTTAAGGTCCAGGATATCGTCCAGGTTCAGCCCCCCGGATGCGTAGAGCTTCACGTCATTGAAGCCCCTCAGGTCGAGCTCCCACCTGACCTCTTCCATGAGGGCCCGGAAGTTTCCCCGCCGTGAAGACGGGGTATCGAGGCGTATGCCCTTAAGCCTCGTGCCCAGGGCCTCGGCCACGCGCAGCGCCTCGAACTTCTCGTCCGCAAAGGTGTCGATGAGCACGATCCGGGGCACCTGAGCATCAACGACCTCGTCGAAGGCCAGGGCCGCGCTCACCGTGTCTCCCATCTGGAGGATGAGGGCATGGGGCATGGTGCCCACCGGCCTCTCTCCGATGAGCCGGGCGCTCGCCACGGCGGCCACCCCGTCGCACCCGCCGATGAAGGCGGCCCGCTCCACCATGGGGGCGATGGAGGGGTGCATCCGGCGTGCACCGAAGCTGATGAGCCCCTTGTTCCCGCACGCGATCCGGCACCTCGACGCCTTGGTGGCGATGCCGGAGGCCTGGCACAGGCAGCCCAGGACGGCCGTCTCCAGTTCGCCGAAGGCGAGGTAGTCGCCCTCGATGGTCATGACCGGCTCGTTCGTGAAGAAGACGCTCCCCTCGGGCATGGCCCGGATCGTGACCTCCCTGCCCTCCAGGAGCACGCAGGCCTCCTCGAGCCCTGCGAAGACGCCCCATGAATACCTTGCATCGGGCCATGACTTGAGGAAGACCTCCATGCAGACGCGGCGTGAGGCGTGCTTCGCCCGCAACACCTCTTCCGTGCGCAGGAAGTAGACGTCCGTGACGTCCCCTGCCCTGACCTGCTCCGTGTCCGCGATGTGCAGCCGTCTCATTGCTTGAGCATCTCCCTGACGATGTTTCCGGCCACCTTGGGGTTGGCCCTGCCCCTGCTCGCCTTCATGACCTCGCCCACGAAGAACCCCAGGAGCTGGGTCTTGCCCGCGCGGTACTGGGCCGACTCCTTCGGGTTCGCCTCGATGATGCCGCTGACCACCCCTCTGAGCTCGTCCTCGTCGCTCACCTGCTCGGCCCCGAGGTCCCGGACGATCTCCTCGGCGGTCTTTCCTCCGGAAGCCATCTTCGTGATGACCTCCTTGGCCGTGAGCCCGGAGATCCTCGACGACTTCACCATGGAGACGAGACCGACGAGCATGGCGGGTGTTATCCCGACGCCCCTGATGTCCGTGCCCTGCTCGTTCATGACCCGGGTGAGCTCGGACATGATCCAGTTGCTGATGTCCTTGGGCGCGTCCAGCAGGGACACGCATTGCTCGTAGTAGTCGGCCATGGCCGGGGTCTGGGTGAGCTGGTCCGCATCGTAGGGGGGCAGGCCGTACTGCCGGACGAACCGGTCCCTCCTGGCGGCCGGCAGCTCGGGCATGGACTTCCGGATGCGTTCTATCCACGACTCTTCGATGGCGACCGGGACGAGGTCCGGCTCCGGGAAGTACCGGTAATCGTGGCTCTCCTCTTTGGAGCGCATGGACAGGGTCCTGCCCTCGGAGGCGTCCCACAGGAGCGTCTCCTGGACGACCAGGGCGCCGGACTCCCTGATGGAGACGTGCCGGCGGATCTCATAGTCCAGGGCCCGCTGTACGTTTCTGAAGGAGTTCATGTTCTTGAGCTCGGTGCGTGTGCCGAAATCACCGGATCCCCTTGGCCTCACCGAGATGTTGGCGTCGCACCTGAATGAGCCTTCCTCCATGTTCCCGTCCGAGACGCCGAGGTGCATGAGGATCAGGCGGAGCTCCCTGAGGTAGGCCACGGCCTCCTCGCTGGAGGTGAGGTCCGGCTCGGTCACGATCTCCAGGAGCGGCACGCCGGAGCGGTTGAAGTCGATGTATGACCGAGGCCTCGACTCGTCGTGGACGTTCTTGCCCGCGTCCTCCTCCATGTGGATGCGGCGGATGCCGATCCTCTTCTCCGCTCCCTGCACCGAGATGTCGAGGTGGCCCCCCGAGCAGAGCGGGTTCTCGAACTGGGTGATCTGGTATCCCTTGGGCAGGTCGGGGTAGAAGTAGTTCTTGCGGGCGAAGATGTTGCGCCTCTCGATGGAGCAGTCAAGGGCCAGCCCGAGCCTGATGCCGAAGTCCACGACCTTCCTGTTCAGGACCGGCAGAACCCCTGGCATGCCCAGGCACACCGGACAGGTGTTCGTGTTGGGCTCGCCGCCGAAGGCGGTGGAGCACCCGCAGAAGATCTTCGAGTCGGTGAGGAGCTGGGCGTGCACTTCCAGGCCGATGACCGCTTCATAGGCGCTCATGGCCGCACCTCGTGGAACCGGGTATGGTCCTGGAAGGTCATGGCTGCGCCCAGAATCACGTTGTCCTTGAAGGCTGGGGCCATGAGCTGGAGCCCTATGGGCATCCCGTTGTCGCCGAAGCCGCAGGGCAGGCTCAGGGCCGGGATCCCGGCGAGGTTGGCCGGGATGGTGTAGATGTCCAGCAGGTAGATGCTCAGGGGGTCGTCCACCATCTCGTCGATGCCGAAGGCGGTCACGGGCACCGTGGGCCCAGCGATCATGTCGCACCGGGTGAAGGCCCTGCGGAAGTCCTCGGCGATGAGCGACCTCACCAGGGATGCCTTGCGGTAATACGCGTCGTAATACCCGGCGGACAGGGCATAGGTCCCCAGCATGATGCGGCGCTTCACCTCGTCGCCGAAGCCCTGGGCGCGGGTCTCGCAGTACATGTCGAAGAGGTCCTTCTCGTCGGCCTTGCGCAGGCCGTACCGCACGCCGTCGTACCGGGCGAGGTTCGAGCTGGCCTCGGCCGGGGCGATGATGTAGTACACCGCCACCCCGTACCGGATATGGGGCAGCTCGATGGGTACGGTTTCAGCCCCGAGCTCCTCGAACAGGGAAACGGCGAAACGCACCGACCGCTCCACGTCTCGGGAGAGCCCCTCGGAGAAGAAAACTCCCGGCACTCCGATGCGGATCCCGCGCAAGTCGAGGCCGTCCAGCGAGGTGGGGGTGTATTCACCAGGGGAGCTTGTGGAGTCCCGGGGGTCGTAACCCCGGATGGCGTCGAAGAGGACCGCCGTGTCCCGGGCGCTGCGGCCCATGGGGCCGATCTGGTCCAGAGACGAGGCGAATGCCACCAGTCCGTATCGAGAAATGGACCCGTAGGTGGGCTTGAGGCCCGTGATGCCGCAGAAGCTCGCGGGCTGTCTGACGGAGCCCCCCGTGTCCGAGCCCAGGGCCGCATCGCACAGTCCTGCGGCCACGGCCGCGGCGGATCCTCCGCTGGATCCGCCCGGAGTCCTCGACGGGTCCCAGGGGTTTTTCGTTGGACCGAAGGCGCTCGTGTTCGTCGTGGAGCCCATGGCGAACTCGTCCAGGTTCGTCTTGCCGATGATGACCGCGCCCTGCCGTCTGAGCAGCTCGATGACGTGGGCGTCGTACGGCGGAACGAAGGAACTCAGGATGGTCGACGAACATGTCGTCCGCAGGTCCTTGGTGCAGATGTTGTCCTTGACCGCCACGGGGATGCCCAGGAGAAGGCCCTCATCACCCTCCGCGATGCGTTCGGCGGCTCCGGCCGCCTGGAGGCGCGCACCCCTTTCATCCACCGTGACGAAGGCGTTCAGGCCGCTGCGGCGTATCGCCTCGAGGCGGGCAGTCACCTGGGATTCGGGAGAAAGGTCTTCCTTGCGGTATCTTCGGGCCGTATCCAGCATGGCTCAATCCTCGTCGATCACCCGGGGGACCTCGAAGGAGCCGCCATGGACGCCCGGAGCGTTGCGCAGCACCTCGCCGATCTCCAGGGAAGGCGCCAGGACGTCGTTCCTCATGGCGTTCATACCTGCATGCACGTGGATGTACGGCTGGCCGCCGTGGTCCGGGATCTCCCCGAGCATGTCCATGTAGTCGAGGATGGCGCTCAGTTCCTTCCGGAACCTGGCGACCTCGTCCCGGTCGAGCCTGAGCCTGGCAAGGCGGGCCACATGGAGGACTTCCTCTTCCGACAGCTTCAACGGCTCCCCCTCATGGTTTAATGGAGAGGAATATATAATAACCGGCGGATATTCACAAGGAAAGGCTTGCCATAGAGCAAGGTCTAAAAAGAGATTGATTGTAATCAATAAGGCTTGTATATTAGTATAGTTATTTGATTTCCGGCATGTTTATTTATATAAGGAGGGTTTCATGGCGAAGTTTGAGGAAACATCCATTCCGGCCGTCTTCCAGAACCGTGTCCAGCAGTACGGTCAGAGGGCAATCTGCGCCTACAAGAACAAGTCCGGGGTGTATGAGGACATCTCATGGTCGAACATGAACGGGATGGTCCGCAATCTCGGTTATTTCCTGATCACCAGGGGAATCAGGCCGGGCGACAAGGTGGCGCTCTTTTCGCCCAACCGGTGGGAGTGGTGGCTCGCCGACCTGGCCATCCTGTCCGTGGGGGCGGTGAATGTCCCCATCTATGCCACGAACTCGGCCGAGGAGTCCCGGTATGTCATCGAGAACTCCGATGCGAAGATGTGCTTTGTGGCCACCAGGGAACACATGGCCAAGATCCTCGAGGTGAAGCCCGATCTCCCGAATCTCGGGGAGGTCGTCATCTTCGATGTGCCGGACAAACCCGTTGGCGGTGTCATCCGGCTCGCCGACGCCCTGACGGAGGGGGAGTCCAATGCCGACGGGAAGGAGTTCGATGACCGCATCCACGCCATAAAGGCCCAGGACCTCGCCACACTCATCTACACCTCGGGGACCACCGGGCCGCCCAAGGGCGTCATGCTCTCCCACAACAACTTCTTCGCCAACGTACAGCAGATCTACAACGTGGACCCGGAGCTCTTCAAGCGCTCCGACGAGCTCACCTTTCTCTCCTTCCTGCCGCTGGCCCATTCCTTCGAGAGGACCTGCGGGTACTATACCCCCATGTCCTTCGGCATGAAGGTCTACTTTGCGGAAGACTTCTCCAGGATCCTGGAGAACTTCCAGGAGGTGAGACCGGTGTGCGTCGTGAGCGTGCCGAGGCTCTATGAAAAGATCCATGCGGGCATCGTCGCCAAGGTGGCGACCGCACCGCCGGTCAAGAAGGCCCTGTTCGGCTGGGCAATAAGGATCGGTGCGCAGAACCTCCCGTACATCTGCAACGAGAAGCCCAGGACAGGGTGGTACGCCTTCAAGTACAGACTGGCCGACACGATCATCTTCGGCAAGCTGAAGGCCGCCCTCGGCATGGACAAGCTCGAGTTCGCCTTTTCCGGAGGCGGGCCCCTGTCCGTCTCCGATGCGGAGTTCTTCCTGGGCATGGACATCAAGGTGATCGAGGGGTTCGGCCTCACCGAGACCACGCCGGTGACGAACGCGAACAACCGGCACAAGATCAAGCCGGGCACGGTCGGAGCCCCGGTGAAGGACACCATCGTCAAGATCGGAGAAGGGGGCGAGGTGCTCATCAAGGGTCCCCAGGTCATGATGGGCTACTACAAGAACGAGGCCGCCACCAGGGAGGCCTTCACCGGGGACGGGTTCTTCCGCACCGGCGACATCGGCGAGATCGACAGGGACGGCTATCTCAAGATCACCGGACGCATCAAGGACCTCATCGTCACCTCGGGGGGCAAGAATATCTCACCTCAGAACATCGAGAACAGCCTGAAGGCGTCCAGGTACATCGAGCAGGTGGCCGTCATCGGCGACAACAGGAAGTACCTCTCCGCCCTCATCGTGCCGGCCTTTGCAGAGCTCGAGGCGTGGGCGAAGGATGGACACGGCGTGCAGTTCTCGAGCCGCAGTGAACTCGTCAACGACCTGAAGGTCAAGGATCTCTATGCCCGGGAGATCGAGGAGTACATGAGGGACTACGCACGGGTCGAACAGATCCGCAAGTTCGCCGTCCTGGACAAGGAGTGGTCGCAGGAGACCGACGAGCTCACGCCCACCCTCAAGCTCAAGCGCAGGGTCATCAACCATAAGTTCAGCACGGTCATCGACAGTCTGTATCCCCAGGAAGACTGAGGCTCTTTGCAGCGGGAGGCGGAGGAATCCACCCCGCCCCCCGCTGAGAGGAATCCATGTACCCGTCAAGCCTGCCGTCGTCCACCCCGGAAGGCACGGCACAGGCGATGTGCCGGTACTCTTTCTATTGATAAAAGCAATGAAATCTATTATGATGAATCAATATTCAAACCGAGCTGATTCAATAATCTTTTGAGGAGGGTATTCATGGCAAAATTCAAGGAAACATCCATGGGCGCGATCTTCCAGAACCGGGTTCAGGATAACGGCGACAAGACCCTGGTGCTCTGGAAAAATCAGGGCAAATGGGAAGAAATCTCATGGAACAAGATCAATGAAATGGTCAGGGATCTCGGCATGTTCCTCATCAACAGGGGCATCCAGCCCGGCGACAAGGTGGCGCTGTTCTCTCCGAACCGATACGAGTGGTGGGTGGCGGACCTGGCCATCATATCGGTGGGTGCCGTGAACGTCCCCATCTATGCGACCAATTCGTCGGAAGAATCCCGCTACATCATCGACAACTCGGATGCAAAGATGTGCTTCGTGGGGACCAAGGGGCACATGGAAAAGATCCTACAGGCAAAGCCCAAGCTCCCGAACCTCGGCGACGTCATCCTGTTCGACGACCTGGACAAGCTGCCTGCCGGGGTCGTCAACCTCAAGGACGCCTATGCGGAAGGCAAGGCTGCGAAAAACAAGGACGAGTTTGACAAGAGGCTCGTCCCCATCAACATAGAGGACGTGGCCACCATCATCTATACCTCAGGAACCACGGGAAATCCCAAGGGCGTCATGCTGACCCACAAGAACTTCGTGTCCAACGTGAACCAGCTCAACGCCGTGGACCCCGAGTTCCTCAGCGGCGACCATACCTTCCTGTCCTTCCTCCCCCTGGCCCACTCCCTGGAGAGGACCGTTGGATACTACGCAGCCATCTTCCTCGGGCACAAGGTGGCCTTTGCCGAGAGCACGGAGAAGCTCCTGGAGAACTTCGGCGAGATCAGGCCCACCTTCCTGGTGAGCGTGCCGCGCATCTACGAAAAGGTGCACGCCGGCATCACCGCCAAGGTCGCAACCGCGCCGCCCGTCAAGAAGGCTCTGTTCAACTGGGCCATGGGTGTCGCGAAGGACAACCTGCCATACATCTGCAACAACAAGGAACGGACCGGGTGGTTCGCGTTCAAGTACAACCTGGCGGACAAGATCATTTTCTCCAAGCTCAGGGCTGCCCTGGGCATGGACAAGCTCCAGGGCGCCATGTCGGGCGGCGGACCCCTGTCCGTCTCCGATGCCGAGTTCTTCCTGGGCATGGGCATCAGGGTGCTCGAGGGCTTCGGCCTCACCGAGACCACGCCGGTGACCAACGGCAACAAGCCCAAGAAGATCAAGCCCGGCACCGTGGGCCCCGCCCTGAAGGACACCATCATCAAGATAGGCCCGGACGGCGAGATCCTCATCAAGGGCCCCCAGGTCATGAAGGGCTACTACAAGAACGATGCGGCCACCAAGGAGGCCTTCACGGATGACGGATTCTTCCGCACCGGCGACATCGGCGAGATCGACGCGGACGGCTACATGAAGATCACGGGCCGCATCAAGGATCTCATCGTCACCTCGGGCGGCAAGAACATCTCCCCGCAGAACATCGAGAATTCGCTGGTCACCTCGCCCTTCATCGAGCAGGTGGCGGTCATCGGCGACAACCGGAAGTACCTCTCCGCGCTCATCGTACCGTCCTACGCCACACTGGAGGCATGGGCCCGGGACAACAACATCCCCTTCTCAAACCGCAAGGACCTGGCGGGCAAGCCCGAGGTCCAGAAACTCTACGAGAAGGAGATCGAGGAGTACATGAAGGACTACGCACGGGTCGAGCAGATCAGGAAGTTCTCCCTGCTGGAGACCGAGTGGTCCCAGGACACCGGAGAGCTCACCCCCACCATGAAGGTGAAGAGGAAGGTAATCAACCAGAAATACGGACCGGTCATCGAGTCCATGTACCCGCCTGAGTAAGGGCATCAGGATAAGATATTGAAGAGGCGGCGGGGGAGACCCCGTCGCCTCTTCTTTTTTAGTGATCCGGGAGAAAAAGCCGCAGCGCCTTCGGCGCTGGCCTCCTCGTTTGGAGCATCTCGCCTGGAAAGAAGGCGAGATGCTCCAAACGAGGAGGTTATATCTTTGCAGCTAATACCGCGGCCCCGATGGCGCCGTTGACCTGGGCGTACTCGTTGACCTCGATGGGCACGCCGAACTTCTTCTCCAGGGCCCTGACCACCCCGATGTTCCTGGCCACGCCGCCGGTCATCATGATGGGGGGCATGGCCTTGACGCGCTGGGCCATGGCATAGACGCGGGATGCCACGGACTCGTGGATACCCGCTATGATGTTTTCCCTCGTCTCACCCTTGGAAATGAGCGAGATCACCTCGGACTCCGCGAAGACCGTGCAGATGCTGCTGATCCTCGACGGATCCGCCGCCTTGAGGGACTGGGCGCCGAAGTCGTCCAGGTTCACCTCCAGGGCGCGGGCCATGACTTCGAGGAAACGGCCGGTGCCGGCCGCGCACTTGTCGTTCATCACGAAGTCCTTGACCATGCCGGCGTCGTCCACGACCAGGGCCTTGCTGTCCTGGCCTCCTACGTCGATGACGGTGTGGACGTCGCTCTTCAGGGAGTGGGCCCCTGCCCCGTGGCAGATGATCTCGGTCATGGCCTTGTGGGCGAAGGGCACGCTGTTCCTGCCGTAGCCGGTGGAGATGATCTTCCCTATGGACGAAGCCTCCGTACCGAGCGAGGCCAGGAGCTCGTCGAAGACCTTCCTGGCAGCCATCTCCACGTTGTACCCGGTGAAGATCACGTGGGTCCCCAGGATACGGCCGTCCTCCAGGACGGCGGCCTTGGCGGTGATGGATCCGATGTCGATGCCGGCCGTTCTCATGGCTAGATGGCAGTGGCGCCGCCGTCCACGCACAGGGTCTGGCCGGTGATGAAGTCGGCCGCGTCGGAGGCGAGGAAGAGGACCGGGTGCACCACGTCCATGGGCTCGGCGATGCGCCCGAGGGGGATACCCTTGACGACCTGCTCACGGATGAGGTCGTTGGACCAGAACGGCTTGCTGAAGTCGGTTCTCACCATGGACGGGGCCACGGCGTTGACCTGGATGTTGGCAGCGGCGAGTTCGGAGGCGAGGACCCGGGTGAGCATCTCCACTCCCGCCTTGGCAATGCCGTAGATGCCCATGCCCGGCGATGCCCTGCGTCCCGCTATGGAGGAGATCGTGACGATCTTGCCCCTCTTCTGAGGCTGCATGAGCTTGGCGGCCCTGCGCGAGCAGAGGAAGGTGCCGTTGAGGTTCGTGTCCATGATCTTCTGCCACAGAGCCGTGTCCGTATCCGCAATGGCGGGGGTGATGAGGTTCATGCCCACGTTGTTGACGAGTGCATCCACGTGGCCGAATCTCGCCATGACCGCCGAGAAGAGACTCTCAACATCCTCCTCCCGGGCGATGTGGGCCGATACGGCCATGATCCGGTCCCCGCCCCCCAGTGCGGCGAGGGCCTCGTCCAGGCTCTGCTGTTTCCTCCCGCATATGGCGACCAGCGCCCCCTGGGCCAGCAGTTCGCCGGCCAGTGTGAGGCCGATCCCCCTGCTCCCTCCCGTCACCACGAAGACCCTGTCTTCAAGTCCGTACCTGATTGCTCCCATGTGCGGCTCTCCTTATCCTTTCTTCTGCTTGATCATCTCCATGAAGGCATCGATCCTGGTCGCGGTCTGGCTTTCGGAAAAGCTCCTCTCGTCGTTCATGTGCGACTCGATGAGCATGCACGGGATGCCCTTGCGGTCCTGGATCATCTTCCGGATGTCGTACTGTCCGAAGGAGTACGGCTTGCAGCTCCGGTTGGAGTGCATGACCATACCGTCCACCTGGTACTTGTCGATCATGGCGAAGATGGTCTCGGCCATCTCGTCGATGCCGATGTTGAGGTAGATCCTCGTGTAGGCCTCGGCCATGGAGTCGAAGAAGTTGTTCTCGTCGATGTACTTCATGCTCCCGCACCACGCCGTGGTGTAGGTGTCGGCCACGAGGCAGGCGTCATGGGCGGCGAAGGTGTCCGAGAGCCACTTGAGGCGGTACCACACCGGCAGGTTATCCCACAGGAGTCGGTAACGCTCGTTGGGGATGGCCCAGATTTTCTGCTCAATGCGTTCGTTCATTTCCGTGAGGAGCTCCTGGTAGAAGTCCACCACGGTCTTCGTGCCCCGGAGCGTGACGATGAGCGCCAGAAAGAAGAAGGCATCGAAGGCGGTCATGGGTGCGGGCTTGTGCGCAGCCGAATCGAGCACCGCCTGCCACAGCCGCTGGCCTTCGAGGGATAGCCTTCCCACCTCCATGCTCCTGGCCTGATCGAAGGGTTTCCCGCAGGCCTTCTCCAGGAAGGCGACATACTCGTCCAGCTGCCTCCGGACGTACCGGCGGGCGATGTCCGGGAACTCGGTGTGGCAGAAAGGGGTGTCGAAGATGAAGAGCGGCACGTTGAAGTATCGGGCATGGACCTCGTACCACTTGAGCACCGTGCCGCAGATGTTGTTGCAGCAGATGAGCATGTCGGGTCTGGGCAGCCCCCCGATGGGCCCGCCGTTCTCCAGGGAGCAGGCGATGTCCGCCCTGGCGTACGAGCAGAGGTCGGTGCTGTACCCCAGGGCCTCCGCCTTGGCGCAGAGGTCTCCGCCCATGTGGGACGCCCCGATCATGGCGCCGTAGTTCTCGGGGTAGACGGGGATCACGTCCATGACGATGAGCGGTTCCACCGGCCCGCCGCTCGTGATCCATGCAACCTTTTTGCCGGTCTGGGACGCGGTCTTGGCGTCGATGTAGTACTCGGTCATGATCTCGCGCATGCGTTTTGCCGCACGGAACTTCTTCGGCTTGTCCTTTTCGGGCGTGCTCATGAAGGCCTCCTTGGTCTCACAGCATGTGGGTGAATGTCTCGAACCTGGTCAGCAGCTGACCCTCGGGCGGGAGCTGGGCCTCGATCTCCAGGAGCATGCTCGGGATGCCGGCCTTGTCCAGAGTCTCTTTCAGGTACGGGTAGTCGAAGCTGTGGGGATCACAGAACTTGAGCTGCAGGAAGATGACGCCCCGGGCGCCGTGCTCCCGGGCCAGGTTCACGAGGTTGTCGCCCCGGGACCTCACCGATGAGTGCTTGGCCGGGCAGATGACCCGGTCGTGGTACCTCTGGGCCAGGGCGACAAGGGGATCGCCATGTTCATCGATGAGGCCCTCGAAGTACCTCGATCCGGTGCACATATCGTCCCATACCACATCGGCGCCTGCGCGTTCGATGAGCCGGTAGATGTCCGGGTGCTCGCAGACGCTGCCCGCCAGGATGACCTTCTTCCCTGAAGAGGGGCTGCCGGTCGATCCCGTCAGGGTCTCTACCAGATCGCTCAGGCGGTTCGCCGCTTCTACCCGGTCGAGGACCATGGAGCCCCTGACAAAGGCGTTGAGGTCTCCCGCACCGGGCAGTCCGCGGCGGGAATGGAGCGAGTAGAGCGTCTTCAGGGAGGAGCGGATCGAGTTGTACGTCCGGATGGAGGACCGGAGATCGTCATCGGTGATGGTGATGGAGAAGCCCTCTTCCAGGTCGCCCCTGAATTTTCTCAGCACGTCCTCGAGGTAGAGCCTGGAGCTTTCCGTGGTGAGCTTGACCGGCAGGACCACGTCCGCGAAGAACCTGAAGGTGGTATTGAGCCTCCAGATGTCCGAGAGTCTCTGGATGGAATCGCAGGTATGGGGGAAGACGGCTCCCGCGAGGTAGGAGAGCCTGCCCGAGAGCACGTCGGACAGTGCGCCCCGCACCAGCGAACAGCAGTAGGCCTGGAGGTGGGCATCGGCGGTGCCGGTATCGTCCTTTGCCCCGAAGAGGCGCAGCGGATGGAGGCCTGCGGCAAGGATGATCTCTTCCGGAGTATAGGAACAGAAGTAGCCGATGATGCTTTTCCCATGATCCTTCAGGCTTCGGGCATAGTCGTGGGGGTTATCCGCAACGTTCCGTAAGATGTCGGCAGAGTTCATGGACACTCCTTTGATCCTGGAATCGGGGGAGCTGTTTGGTGAAGGACCGGTTCAACCTCCCCATGAGCATGTAGTGACATGCATGCAAACCGCATGTCTCTCTATAGCAGGACGGGCGGTTGCCTTTCAATTGAAAACAGGTAATAATATTATCAGACAATACTTGGAAGGGTATGCGTCCGGATGCCGTGCGGCCGGCCGGGGCTTACCCCGTTTGCTTCTCATGCGGAAGGATGCACCGGCATCCGGGTAATGGAGGTTTATATGAGGACGATATCCGTTCCGTCGAGGATCTGGTATGAGAACACAGAAAGGGAGCTCACCTTTCCGGACAGGTGGGAAGTCGACGATCTGAGCTCGCCTGGCTTTGATAAACCCGGGTTGTCCCCTGAAGAAATCAGGAAAAGGATCGAATGTCCCGTCGAGGGGCCGTCCCTGGAAGAGCTTGCAAGGGGCAAGAAGAATGCCGTCATCGTGTTCGATGACATGACCCGGCCGACCCCTGTCAGCGACGTGGCGCCCCATGTGCTCGACATCCTCCACAGGACAGGCATGAGAAAGGATCAGATCAGGTTCCTCTGGGCCCTGGGATCCCACGGCGCCTACGACATGATCAATGCACGCAAGAAGCTCGGCGACGACATCGTGGAGAAGTATGCGATCTACAACCACGATCCCTTCCAGAACACCGTTCGCGTAGGAAGAACCTTGACCGGCGTAGAGCTCTGGTTCAATCGCGAGTTCATGGACTGTGACCTGAAGATCGGCATCGGCTGCATCACCGCCCATGTCCATGTCGGATTCGGCGGAGGCGCAAAAATCATCCTGCCCGGGGTTGCTGGCATCGAAACCATCAACCAGTTCCATAACCAGCTCTTCCGTGATGCCTCCCGCACCGGTCTGGGAAACTTCGAGAACAACATCATGCGCGCCGAGTGCGATGCGGCCGGAGATCTGGCCGGGCTCAACTTCAAGGTGGACTGCCTCATCAACCGCAGGGGCCGGGTGGCGAATCTCTATGCCGGGACCTTCAGGGCGACGCATGCGGCTGGGGCAGAGGAAGGCAGGGCCCACTACGGCATTCCCTTTTCCACAGGATACGACATCGTGGTGTGCAATGCCTACGGCAAGGCCAACGAGTCGGCCATCGCGCTCCTGCTGGCGCTGCAGACCATGAAGCCTGGACAGGGTACGGCGGTGCTCATCTCGGATGCGCCGGAAGGCCAGGTCCCCCACTACGTCATGAGACAGTGGGGATCGGAGTACGGGGGCCGTCATTATGCCCACCGTTCCCCCGGATTCGTGCAGCTCCTCATGAAGAAGCTCATCGTCCTCAATCCTCACCCCGACAGGACCGGCCTCGACCTCGTCTGTCATCCGGACGATGCGCTGGTGGTCAAGACCTGGCCTGAGGTGCTTGCCGTGATCGAGAAGGATTATCCGGGAGGGGCCAAGGTTGCGGTCATCCAGGACGGCACCATGCAGTACCTCAGACCGGCATGACGGCTTGTTCGGCATGAACTTGAAGGCTGTAAATAAATTTTGGTGATATAATGCGGCAATATAACTAACTCCAGGAAAAAACTGATTTTCAGGGCAAAAAAAGTCCTTGACACTTCCCGGCGCCTATTGTAGTTTTTCGTGGGCTGAATGATGATTCACTCATGCTTGGCGGGGCGTATGATCCAATCTTCTTATCTTTCTGAGATCTTAATGAGAGTGTTGCCTTTGTGAAGACCTTGTGAGAGGGGTGGAATCAGACATCACGCCGGCCCGTGCATTTATTAATAAACAAGGAGATGAGATTATGGGCAAAGCGAAACGGAATTTCTGGTCTTTCTTGTTTGTCATCGGTGCCGTGCTGCTGTCGGCGTCGATGGCATTTGCCGGGGAAGCGGATATCAAGCTTCCCGATCTGTCCAGTGTGGCGTTCAATATCATGGGCGCACCAGTGGGCGGTTTGACGATCCTGAATTTCGGCCTGATCATCTGTATCATCGGGCTGGGCTTCGGTATCATGCAGTATAAACAGACCAAGGATCTGCCGGCTCCCGAGCAGATGCTCTCGGTTTCCAACACCATCTGGGAAACCTGCAAGACCTATGTCACCCAGCAGGGCAAATTCCTCGCCGGACTGTGGATACTCATCGCCCTGTGTATCATCTACTACTTCAAGGGCCTCGGCGGCATGCCCATGGGCAGCGTCATCGTGATCCTCCTGGCATCGATCCTGGGTATCCTCGGCTCCTACGGCGTAGCCTGGTTCGGCATCCGGATCAACACGGTGGCCAACTCCAGGGCGGCCTTCGCATCGCTGCAGGGCAACCCCATGAACATCGTGAACATCTGCCTGCGTTCCGGCATGAGCGTAGGCCTGCTCCTGGTGAGCGTCGAGCTGTTCTTCATGATCCTCATCCTTGCCTACATCCCCAAGGAACTGGCAGGTGCATGCTTCATCGGCTTCGCCATCGGTGAGTCCCTGGGCGCCAGCGCTCTCCGTATCTGCGGCGGTATCTTCACAAAGATCGCAGACATCGGTTCCGACCTCATGAAGATCGTGTTCCACCTCCCCGAGGACGACCCCAAGAACCCCGGTGTCATCGCCGACTGCACGGGTGACAACGCGGGCGACAGCGTGGGCCCCACGGCGGACGGTTTCGAGACCTACGGCGTGACCGGTGTTGCACTCATCGCATTCCTGGCCCTTGCCCTTTCCGACAACCCCTTCATGGGCGGCAAGCTCATCGTGTGGATCTTCGCAATGCGTATCCTCATGATCCTGACCTCGCTGGTGTCCTACTTCATCAACGCAGGTCTCAGCAATGCCCTGTTTGCAGGAAAGAAAGAGTTCGATTTTGAGCATCCCCTTACCAACCTCGTATGGATCACCTCGGCGATCTCCATCGTGGTCACCTTCTTCGCCAGCTACGTGCTCCTGTCCGACCTCGACCCTGTCCTCTACGGCAACCTGTGGTGGGCACTGTCCGTGATCATCAGCTGCGGCACCATCGCCGGCGCTCTGATCCCCGAGTTCACCAAGGTGTTCACCAGCACCAAGAGCCGCCATTGCGAAGAGGTCGTGAACTCTTCCCGTGAAGGCGGACCGTCGCTCAACATCCTGGCAGGTCTGGTGGCGGGCAACTTCTCGGCATTCTGGGAAGGACTCACCATCCTGTTCCTCATGCTCATCGCCTATCTGGTTTCCAAGAACCCGTCCATCATGAACATCATGCCGCCCGAGTTCGTGTTCGCGGCCCCGGTGTTTGCGTTTGGTCTGGTGGCATTCGGCTTCCTGGGCATGGGCCCGGTAACCATCGCGGTGGACAGCTTCGGCCCGGTTTCGGATAACGCACAGTCCATCTACGAGCTCTCAATGATCGAGTCCGTCCCGAACGTGAGCGATCAGATCAAGAAAGAGTTCGGATTCACCCCGGACTTCGAGCACTCCAAACATTACCTTGAGTCCTGCGACGGCGCGGGCAATACCTTCAAAGCAACGGCCAAGCCCGTGCTCATCGGCACAGCGGTCGTGGGCGCCACCACCATGGTGTTCGGCATCATCATCCTGCTGGAGCGCCTCTTCGGTAACGTCATCGCCAACCTGAGCCTCGTGCAGCCCACCATCGTCATCGGCCTGCTCATGGGCGGATGCGTGATCTACTGGTTCACCGGCGCCTCCATCCAGGCGGTCGTTGCGGGATCCTACAAAGCGGTCGTGTACATCAAGGAAAACATCAACCTCGACAAGGCCTCCGCTTCCATCGAGGACTCCAAGGAAGTCGTGAAGATCTGCACCCAGTACGCACAGAAGGGCATGATCAACATCTTCATCGTCATCTTCTTCCTCGCACTGGGTCTGGCCTTCTTCAACCCCTACTTCTTCGTGGGCTACCTCGTCGCCATCGCCTTCTTCGGCCTGTTCCAGGCCATCTTCATGGCGAACGCCGGAGGTGCATGGGACAATGCCAAGAAGATCGTTGAGGTTGACCTCAAAGAGAAGAATTCACCGTTGCACGAGGCGTCCGTTGTGGGAGACACGGTGGGCGACCCCTTCAAGGATACCTCCTCGGTGTCCATGAACCCGGTCATCAAATTCACCACCCTGTTCGGCCTGCTGGCCACCGAGATCGCGGTGACCATGACGAATACCGGGCTCAGGACAGGCTTGGCAGTGGTATTCACCCTCATCGCCCTGGTCTTCGTGTACCGCTCCTTCTACAGCATGCGGATCACCGGCGTGAAGTAAGCTTCACTTCTGGATAAGACGCACAAGGCGCCCCGTCCCTTCGGAGACGGGGCGCCTTTTTCATGCATGACCCTTTGCGTTTCATCCTTCACAACACGAAGCAAGACCAGTATATAAGGAGGCAGCAGTTACCATGTGACCTGAGGAGTTCGATCCATGCAGTGGAAGGAAAAGGTGGTACCCCCCGACGAGGTTATGGAAAAGATAGAGCCGGGCATGAAGATCTTCCTTGCCACCGGCTCCGCCGAACCGAGGACCCTGGTAAGACACCTCCTCTCCTCCGACCTGCCCAACCTCCAGGACCTCGAGCTCGTCCAGATCGTGAGCCTCGGCGACCTCATCACCATGAACGATCTCCAGGCGCACAAGTTCAGGCTCAAGACCTTCTTTTCGGGGTGGGTCGCCAGCGATGCCGTAACAGGAGGACTGGTCGATCTCGTGCCATGCCGGTTCACGAGGATTCCCGCCCTCATCGACTCGGGACTGCTCCCCATCGATACCGCCTTCATCCAGGTAACTCCGCCCAACGAGGCCGGATTCGTGAGCCTGGGTGTTTCAGTGGACGTGGCGCGGCAGGTCATCGAAAAGGCCGAGCTTGTGGTGGGGGAGATCAATGAGAAGGTGCCCTACACCTATGGAGACACCTTCATCCATGTGGACGAGTTCGATCTGCTGGTGAATTCCGAGGACGACCCCCTCTACCTTGCACGGTGGCCGGTCGAGGAGGTCTTCGATCAGGTGGCGGGCAATATCGCCTCGGTCATTGAGGACGGCAGCTGTGTCTCGTTCTCCATCGGACCCATCTACGAGGCCCTGGGCAGGCATCTGGCGACCAAGCGCAACCTCGGCGTACACTCGGCATTCTTCACGGACGCGCTCATGGACCTCATAAAGAGCGGTGCCGTGACCAACAGGAACAAAGGCATCTACCGGGGAAAGTCTCTGGCATCGTATGCGTTCGGAACCAAGGAGCTTTTCTCCTGGCTCGACAAGAATCCCCACCTTGAATTCCAGGGAATCGACCTTGTGTTCAGCCCGGTCCAGATAGGACGCAACCCGAAGTTCATCGCCATCATGCCCGCCCGGAAGGTGGACATCTCGGGTCGAATCGCCCTGCACATCGGCAAGGGCGCCGTCGCCACCACGCCCGGCGAGGCCATGGACTTCATCAACGGCGCCGAGCTCTCCCGGGGAGGATGCACGATCTTCGCCCTGCCGAGCAGAAATCTCAAGGCCCAGCCCAACATCCTCATATCGGTGGAGGAGTTTCCGAACCTGCTGGGCCTGAGGGAATCGGTGGACATGGTGGTCACCGAGTACGGGGTGGCTAATCTCAAGGGGCGTACCGTCCGTGAACGGGCCCAAGCCCTCATCGACATCGCCCACCCGGATGACAGGGTCAAGCTGGTGGAGGAAGCCAAGAGGCACAACATCCTCTACCAGGACCAGATCTACATGCCACAGTGCGCCTTCCTCCTTCCCGCGGATTTCTCCGCACGGAAGACCTTCAAGGGAAAGGTGGAGGTGAGGTTCCGCCACATCAAGCCTTCCGACGAGGAGGAGATGAGGCGGCTCTTCTACCGTTTCTCCGACCAGGCGGTGTACTACCGCTACTTCAGCCCCATCAAGATCATGCCGCACGCCAAGATGCAGCAGTACGTGAATGTGGACTGCAACCGCATCTGTTCCATTGTCGCCCTGGTCGGCCCGCCGGACAGCGAGCACATCATCGCCGAGGCGCGCTTCGTCAAGGACAGGACGCGACCGTACGGCGACGTAGCCTTTGTCGTGGACGAAGAGTACCAGGGGATCGGCATCGCCTTATACATGCTGAACATGCTCATCAGGCTCGCAAAGGAGCGGGGACTGCAGGGATTCACCGCCGATGTGCTGGCCTCCAACAAGTCCATGCTCAAGGTGTTCGAGAAAACCGGCTTGTCCGTGAAGGCGAGCCTGTCCAGCGGGGCCTACGAGATCACCATGCCGTTCTTCGAAGGGTGAAGGACAGGCTTCACGATAGGATCACGTTGAGAGAGACCGGGTTAACCGAAGACTGTTTGTTAGCCTCCTCGGATAATACAACTTCCTGTAAATACGGAAGTTGTATTATCCGAGGAGGTCAATTATCCTTCATCCAAGTTGGAGCTCTACTCGCTCACCTGCGAGAGCATCTCGTCGAACTCGGCCTTGTGCCGCTCGAACCTGCCGTGGAGCTCCTCGAGTTCGGAAAAATAGGTATCAATAGCCTGCTCGCTTTCCATGATGCCGTGCGAGATCTCGAAGACCCTCTTCCCGTCCTTGGCCAGGCTTGCCTCCTGCATGCGGGCGTGGAGTTCCTTCAGAACGGCCTCATGCCGCTCGATCTCGGACTCCACGAAGGCGATCCTCTTCTCGATGGGTGAGATCACCTTCGACCGCTCGGTGATGATCTCGGAGCGCCGCTTCCGCAGCTCCTTCTTGTTGAGCTTGCTTTCGTCGGATTCCTGCCTCGGCTCTTTCTTCGAAGTGGGCTGGACGGCTTCCTCGTCGCCCCACCCTCCCTTGTCGAGGAAGCGCTGGTAGCCGCCCTCGAAGATCTCGACGGCGTCGTGGTAGAAGATGATGAGCCGTTCCGCCAGGGCGTGCAGGAACATCTCGTTGTGGGTGACCATGACCACCGTTCCGTCGAAGCTGTCCAGGGCCGCCAGAAGGGCGTCGCTGGTCTCCATGTCCAGGTGATTGGTGGGCTCGTCCAGCAGGAGCAGGTTCAGAGGGGTGACCAGGAGCTTGCCCATCATCACCCTGCTCTTCTCGCCTCCCGAGAGCACCTCGATCTTCTTCAGGGCGTAGTCGCCCTCGAACATCATGGCCCCGCAGATGTTCCGGGCGGACTGGCGGTCGATGTCGGAGGCCGAGTACATGATCTCCTCCTCCACGGTCCGCGAGTCCACCAGGGTCCTGATGTTGGTCTGCTCGAACACGCCCTTGACGGTCTTGGGGTTGTAGACCACCTCACCGCCCAGCGGCCTGAGCTGTCCGGCGAGAAGTCTGAGCAGGGTGGTCTTTCCCTTGCCGTTGGGGCCGATGACGCAGACCTTCTCCCCGGGACGGATGACGATGTTGAAGTCCCTGATCAGGGGTACGGCCGGGTCATAGGAGAACGAGAGGTCCTTGGACTGCAGGGCGTACTTGGAGAAGAAGGGGATGCTCCGGAAGGAGAACTCGAGGGTCTTGATCTTCTCGAGCCTGTCCTTGCGGTCCATCTTCTCGAGGAGCTTGATGCGGGACTGCACGAGACCCACGAGCCTCGCCTTGGCCCTGAACTGGGTGATGAACTCTTCCACTTCCTTGCGCTTACGCTCGTCGTTGACGCGGGTCTTTTCGTAGACATCCTCGTCCTGGGCGATCTGGGTGTAGTACTTCTCCGTGTCTCCCTCGATCTTGCGCATCCTTCTCCGGTGGATGCCCATGGTATGGGTGACGATCCTGTCCATGAAGGTGCGGTCATGGGTCACCAGGATCAGCTCCCGGGGCCACATGTTCAGGAACCGCTCGATCCACCGGATGGAGGTGATGTCGAGGTAGTTGGTAGGCTCGTCCAGGAGCAGCATGTCCGGGTCGGACACCAGCACCTTGGCGAGATTGAGCCTGACCTGGAATCCACCGGAGAACTCGCCGGGGCGGCGGTTCATGTCCGCCTGGGAGAAACCCAGGCCCGACAGGACCCGTTCCACCTTCCAGTGCTGCTCCTTCTGGGCGGCGGGGAGCCCCGTCATGCCTTCTCTGAGCACCGTGTCCTCGGTGAAGCCCAGGTGTTGAGTGACGTAGCCGACCCGGTAATTTTTGGGAATGACTATGGATCCCGAGTCCGACTCCTCTTCACCGGTGATGAGTCGCAGCAGGGTGGTCTTGCCGTGGCCGTTCCGTCCCACCAGACCCACCCGCTCCCGGGGATTGATCTTGAAGCTGATCCCCTCGAAGAGCACCTGGGGGCCGTAGCTCTTCCAGAGGTTCTCTACGCTGATCATGCGCCTAGATTATATATTGGCGGCCATGCGTCAAGGAAGAAATACACGCAAGGATATTTCCTGTGCACCTTCGTTGGCATAAGGTACCGCTGTGGTTAAATTCCCTTGATAATACAGCAAAATAAGGTGTATTATAATAACGAATGCAATGAATCTGAGGTGGAAATCCATGCAGGGAGGTCAAACCATGAACGTGCGGCCCTCACTCCTGGCGACACTGCGTTTTCTCCCGGGTATTCCCTTCATTCTCGTCCTGTTCTGCTCCTGTGGAGGAGGCGGTTCCGGGGGGAGCGCAGAGCAGGATCTCCCGTCTTCAGAGGAGGTGTCTTACCTGTATATCGGAGAGTATGATTATGGAGCCGATGGTTCCATAGAGGATCTTTGCAGGTACTGCTACAACGGGGATGGGATTTTGATCAGATATGAGTTCGATGAGGGGGGCGACGGGACCGTTGACATGGTGCACACCTATGTATGGGACATGTCGTTTGAGCCCCCGAGGATTCAGAGGAAGGAGGCCGACCTGTTTGACGACGGATCGATCGATGCCGTGGAGTACCTCTGCTACGATGACACTGGGCTCAAGATCAGGTCGGAAATCGACAATGACAACAACGGCGCCATCGATGAGTTGGTGTACTATGGATACAACAGTGCGGGTGAACTCATCTTGGAGGAGCATGACGTATCATGCGACGGCTCCGTGGAGTACTCCTTCATGTCTTTTTATGACAAGAAGGGAAATCTTTCGCACGCCTATTACTATTACGGGAACGATCCCGTCGTGGATGGCACATATCAGTACTTCTACGATGCATCAGGCAGGCTCATCCGCATGCAGTGCGATGTGTATGCGGACGGCGTGATCGATCTCGAGGTCTCCTACCGGACGGAAATCCTCTGATGGAGAAGCCTCCCTCACCCAGAAGGGGAGCTTTGGTAAACAGAGGATAAGATCCTACCTCAGGACAAGGCTCAGCAACGGCCAGAGCCTATCCATGTTTTCCGGGGACCGGATCCGTCCGAAGATACCCTTTCTCAAGGTTCCGAAGAAGGCATTGTGCATCATGAGTGAGCGCACGTGGGGATTCATGCGCATGGCCTTCTCGAAGGCGGATAGATTCGTATCCGTCCATCCCCCTGCATTCAGGGTATCGGCGGCCAGAGAACCTGCAGCGTAGCCGATGAGAAAGGACGTCCTGATGCCGCTGCCTCCCCGCGCCTGCACATGGCCGAGGGCATCCCCTGCCAGGATGAGGCCCGTCATGGGTGAGAACGGATAGCGCATGCCCCCCATGGGGACAAAGGTCTGAAGCTCGTAGGTGGTGCTGGTGTCTTTCAGGAGGCGGTCAAACAGCGGGTGGCAGGCACGGAACCCGTCGAAGGAAAGGGCCTCGGTGTTCCCCGGTGAGGTGTCCATGAGGATGAACTCGGCCTCGCCTCCTCCCCTCGGGAACATGGTGCCCACCACGAGCCCGGAAGGGGCCAGGTGGAAGTGATACTCGAGCCGGTCCTCGGGGCCGGAGAAGCCGGTCACGAGACGTTTGTGCACCTTCATGTCCATGCCTGAGCGGTCCTGGGTGATGCCCATGGACGCAGAGCCGCCGCATCCACCGCAGAGAAGGACGGTGGAGCCTGGGAAGGTCACATCCTCCGAACCCCTCCGGGCCTCGACGCCTTTCACCTGCCCATTTTCCCCGGCGATGAGATCCAGTGCCCGGGTCCCCGCATGCAGGGTCACGCCTTCTCTGCAGACCGTCTCGGTCAGAAGTCCGATCAGATCGGGCCAGGATATGATGATATTGGGGTTCCGGATCTGCCTGTCCACATGCTTCTTGCCGGAGTGGGAGTAATATCTCCGCCTGTTCACCATCCTCAGGGCGATCCTGTCAAAGAAACCACCTCCGAGGAGCCTTTCCATGTGTTCGTCGAAGCGGATGGTCTCTCCCCTGCGAACGGCTCCGGGCACTTCGTCCTGCTCGAGCATGTCTACGTGCATGCCTTTCCTGGTGAGGCCGAGGGCTGCCCCGAATCCCGCCGGGCCCGCCCCGATGACGATGACGTGCATATCCATGGCTAAGAAATACCACGAGTTGCTGCTTCGGGCCATGCATCAAATCGAGCCGCGGTGTATGATAGATAAAGGCAAGAATAGATATAACTGCCTTGGAAAATATAATCTGCCATGCACATTTGCACGTAATTATATGACGATAGATTCATATATAACGGCAATGTTTGAAATAATAACCGATATAATCCTTGCCTCTCGGCATGAAATATCTTATGGTGAGTGTCAGATACGAGTTTGGTGCCTCTTGATAATTGATACGAGGCCCTAGAGCCCACTGACAGCACTCTCAGTGGGTTTTTTTATCGGAATGCGTGATTCAGGAGGGGTGTTCAGCCAGCCATTTCCCGGCAGGGATCGTCTTCTTCAGCAGGGCCTTGTAGTGGTCCAGGCAGGTCATGCGGATGAATTCATCGATATCCGCGTACTTGCCGGGAATCGGCAGGATCGATGCGGCAAGACCGTGTTCCTGGATGAGGCCGACGGCAGCACGAGCAGAGGCTCTCCGTCTTTCTCCGTTCCCCAGGGCGAGGATGAAATGACGGCACCCACAGGCCTCGGCGGTGTTCAGCTTCTTTGACGTCATGCCCCCCGATCCCACTCCCATGACGGGCATCATCCGGATCTGGTCGAGGAGCAGGGCATCGAAGAACCCTTCCACCACGATGACGTCCTTTTGTCTGCGGGAACGATAGAGGAGAAAGGGGACGTCATCGAGTCCCTCCATGGAGGTCAGCGGGGTGTACGATCCGGGTCCTTTCCCGGTTATGTCCCTGTGGACGAGACCCATGAGACGGCCCGAGGAATCCCTGAAGGGGACCACGAGTCCCGCGCCGGCCGTCCGGTTGAACCCCTGCGACCCGGAGAATGGAGTCCCGTCTTGGCTCGTCCGATCCGCTGCGTGCAGGACGCCGAGTGTCTCTTCATACCCGGGGTAGTATCCCAGGCCCATGCCCTTCACCTCGCCGGTGGCGTATCCCCGGTCATAGAGGTAATGGAGGGCTTCTTCCCCCTGCGGCGACCAGAGACCGGTGATGAAGAACCCCATGAGGCCTTCCAGAATCTGACTCTTCAGGAGGTCCTGTCTCCACTGTGTTTCATCGTACCCCTGGACTTCCAGTTCTGATGCCATGGCCAGCCGTGTCATCACATCGTAGAAGGAAAGGCCTTTTCTCTCCATGAGATAGTGTATCCAGTCCCCCCTGCGGCTGCAGGCAAAGCAGAAATACTCAGGCCTGTCGTTGTAGATGACCATGGTGGGCAGGGTGTCTTCATGGAACGGGCAGCAGGCGATGTAGCCGGTACCCTTCCGCTGAAAACCGGGGAGGTCCTGGAAGATCTCCCGCTGGTATTCACGGTCAAGGAGCAGAGCAAAGATGCGTGAAAGCGATGATTCCATATGTCACCTTTCCCTTGCATGGGTCGTTGTAGTTCTAGAAATGTTCACGGTAAAAAGCAAGAGAAGGATTCTCCGGCATCAGTCGACCGTTCAGCTCGTACGGTGAGAAATGTCCATTAAAAACCTTATCCATCCAGTACGGATCGGACCTTGTCCGTAAGCGCACCGAGGCTGAACGGCTTCTGGATGAACATGACCCCCTGCTCGAGGATGCCGTGGTGGGCGATGACATCGTTGGTGTAGCCCGACATGTAAAGCACCTTGAGAGAAGGTCGGTCTTCCTTGAGTTTTTCGTAAAGCTCCCTGCCGTTCGTGGCCGGCATGATCACGTCGGTGAGCAGGAGATCGATGTTACCCTCGTGTTCGTGGATGGTGCGGAGGAGTTTATCCACATCATCTGCGGTAATGACCCGATAACCGTGTTTTTTCAGGATGTCGCAGGTCATATCACGCACGCTGCGATCGTCCTCGGCCACGACCACGGTCTCATTGCCGCGCTGGCCCAGGGTTATTTTCGCCGATTCGGGGATGCACTCCACGGTGCCTTCGACACTGGGCAGGTAGAGCTTGAAGGTGGTCCCCAAACCCGGTTCGCTGTACACCGATACGTGCCCGCCATGCTGCCTGATGATGCCGTACACGGTGGCGAGGCCCAGGCCGGTCCCCTTGCCCCGGTCCTTGGTGGTGAAGAAGGGCTCGAAGATATGCTCCATGATCATGTTGTCGATACCGGTCCCGGTATCGCTGAAGCTCATCACCACATAGTCCCCTGGGACAACCCCATGGTGAATCCTGGCATAGGACTCGTCCAGGGCGGCATCGTTGATCTCTATGGTTATGATGCCTCCATTGGGCATGGCATCGGCGGCATTCACCGCCAGGTTCATGAGGATCTGGCCGACCTGGCCGGTATCCACCCGGACGGCACCCTTGGTGATGCTCTGCCTTATCTGGATGGAGATGTCCTCGCGGATGGTCCTTCTGAGCATCTTGCCGTAGCTGGCGACCACTGCGGCCAGGTCCACGACCTTCATGTCGAGCACCTGTTTTCTGCTGAAGGCAAGGAGCTCATGGGTGAGGTTCCGTGCACGGTCGGCTGCGGTCTTGACCTGCATGATGCTGTCATAGTTAGGATCGTTTTCAGGGAGATCGGCGAGGACGATCTCCGAATAGCCGAGGATGGGGGAAAGCATGTTGTTCAGGTCATGGGCCACGCCTCCGGCGAGTCTTCCCACCACCTCCATCTTCTGGGCCTGGCGGAGCTGATTTTCCATTTTCAGCTCTTCCGTAATATCGCGGGCGATAACGACATACAGATAGGGATCTCCTTTATCATTCTTGAGCAGAAAAGATGAAGCGAGAGCAGGGAAAGTGGTACCGTTCTTCTTCATATGAAGAAGCTTTCCCCGACCGTTCCCATTTTTCCTCACCTCTTCCATGAAGGGTATGACCTCGTTCATCATCTGATTCTCGGAGTGGAAGAGGTCCATGGTCTTTCCTTTGATTTCCTCATGGGTGTATCCGTGCATCTCGGCCCATGCCCTGTTCACATAATGGACAGTTCCGTCGAGGCCCACCATGCAGACACCGTCGAGGAGCTGTTCGATAGTCTCGCTGTGTCGACGGATGAATTCCTCGGCCTGTTTTTTCTCAGTGATGTCCCTGACGCACTCTATGGCACCCATGATGTTGCCGTCCTTGTCGTAGAATGGGGCTGCAATGGCCCATACATGGGCGCCTTTGCCTCCATGGAGGGCGGGTGCGAACGACTCGCAGATGATCTTGTCCCCCTCTCTCATGATGAGGTCGTACCTGGAGCTGATTTCCCGGTTGTCTTCAAACACGAGGTCGAGAAGGAGTGGCCGGGCTTCCTTATAGAATATCCTCGCATACTCCCTGTGGCCCTTACCCAGGATCTTTTCTTTGGGGATCCCCGAAATGTGCTCCATGGTCCTGTTCCATGCGATGAGTTTTCCGTTTCTGTCCACGGCGAAAGTGGCGTCAGGGAGGAAGTCGATCAGGTTTGCCATCATCCGCTGGGACTGATGAATCTTCTCTTCCGCAAGCTTGATATCCGTTATGTCCACAGACACCCCGAGCATGGCGGGGCCGGACATATCTGAGAAGATGAATGGGATCACCGTGGTCTGTACAAAGCGCTTCCTGCCCTGCGCATCGTGGAGCTCTTCCTGGATGACCTGCACGGATGTACAGCCGGATACCGGGTCGAGGCTTTCCTGAACGGATTTTCCGGACATATCGGCAGATCGGTCGAAGGTGGAGTCCATCCGGCCGATGAGATCCTGCACCGTGGTCCCCAGGAGATCGGCCGTGGCCTTGTTTGCCAGAACAAACCTGCCGTTGCCGTCCCTGGCATAGATGTAGTGAGGCACCATGTCGATGATCTGCCTGAGCCTCCGCTCCTCCATTTCAAGGCTCCTCTGCCTATGGGAGAGCCGTTCGACCATGGTCCCGAACTCCCTGGAAAGGATCCCGATCTCGTCCTTTCGATCCGTTGGGTGATACTCTGCCGTTTCAGGGGAATTCCCGAAGTGAAGGACGTGTCTGGTGAGTTCGCGTATGGGTTTGAGGACCATGACTCCCAGCAGGATGGATTCCACTGCAAGGAAGATGAGCCCCAGGCCGATCATGGAAAGGAAACCCATGGTGGTCGCCCACCTCCCCTTTTCCATGACCTCCCGCGTTATTGTAGCCTTCATGATAAAGACGGGACGACCCATGATGTCAGGTACCATGGCATAGGCATGCTTCACCGTGGGGGAGGCATCCGCAAGTCTCTTCAGGGACCCGGATTGGAGAAATGAACGGGCTTCTCCGTCCATATTCCGATCAAGGACGGAGAGTGACTCCAGGTGGATATTTACCTGCTCGGAGAGCGTCTCGGTCCATTCCCTCGTGAAGAACCTGCCCATGACCATCGATCCATGGCTCGGCCCTTTGTTCTCAGAGGTCAGGATGGGGTTCGACGACAGAACGAGGACTCCGTAACGGGTATTGACCACCCCGCTCGTAGATCTCCCCGGGGTTTTCTGCAGGACGACCCTGCGGAAGGTATCGGGGCTGAGCTCGGTCTTGAGGTCGAGAGGGATCTCCTCCTCGATGGACTCACCATATGTCCTGCCCCACACCAGATTTCCTTTTGTATCATAGATATGGATGAGGTTGAGTCTCTGGTCCTGGAAGACCTGATGGACGAGGTTTGCCGCAATGAACGCCCTGTTCCCGTCCATGGCGAAACGGTATGTGTCGTCCCAGGACGACCAGTCATGGACAAAATTGTCCAGGTGTTTGATATCCCTCTCGAACGCCGCCAGGGATCGCTCAAGGTTGCGTTCTGCAAGCTTGTTGTCAAGGTCGAGGAAGCTTTGAATCACAAAGACCCTGAATATGCCGTACAGGCCGATGGCCAACACGACCATCAGGGAGATGAGGATGATGGACATCCTGCCTGTGAGTTTCATGCCTGCGCCCTCTTGGTTGTTTCACGGCTCGGATTCATTCCAGCAATATCAACGACAGCATAGTATATATCGGCGCAAGAGGCACGTTTCTCCAGGAAGAATATTAGATGAAATTTCGAAGCGTTAAAGCAAGATAAAATCAGCGGGCCTTCACGGGACAGGCGACCCGGTGTTCCATGCCCACATCCACCAGCTCAGGCACCGTGAGGCTGCAGGCAGGTTCAGCATAGGCGCAGCGGGGATGGAAGCTGCATCCCGACGGAGGATTGATGGGGCTCGGGATCTCGCCCTTGGGCATGGGGTGGGTCCTGCGGAACTTCGGGTCAGGCACTGGGACGGCATCGAGCAAAGTGGCCGTGTACGGGTGCACCGGATTCCTGAAGATCTCTTGAAGGGGACCTATCTCCACGATCTTTCCGAGGTACATGATGGCGAGGTGGTCGCAGATGTACTTGCAGGTCGCCAGGTCATGGGTGATGAACAGGTAGGTGAGGTCGAATTCCTCCTTGAGCTTCACCATGAGCTCCAGGATCATGGACCGAACCGATACATCGGCCATGGCGATGGGTTCGTCCGCCACCACGAAATCAGGGTTCGTGACCAGTGCCCTGGCAATGACCACACGCTGGCGCTGGCCTCCCGACACCTGATGGGGGTACTTCCGATACAGGAAGGAGGCGGGCGACAGGCCCACCTTTTCCATCATGGCCAGGGTCAGTTCGCGTGCCTTAGTGCCGTCTGCAACCCCGTGGATCCGCAACGGGTGAGAGATGGCGTCTCCTATGGACATGCGTGGGCTCAGCGAGGCATACGGGTCCTGAAAGATCACCTGCATCTTCTCCCTCAGGCATTCCATCTCGCCGGAGGAGTATGCGGTAATGGACTTGCTCCGGTAGAACACCTCTCCCGAGGTCTGCTTCAGGAGCCTCAGGATGAGCCTGCCCGTGGTGGTCTTTCCAGAACCGCTCTCACCCACAAGGCCCAGGACCTCTCCCTTCCTGATGGCGAAGGACACGCCGTCCACGGCGCGGACGAACTTTTTTTCCCTGGTGAAGAGGTTGGCCATGAACCCCTTCTGCAGAGGGAAGTGCATGGTGAGGTTCTCCACCCTGATGAGGTCTTCGGTCATGGCCTCTCCTTGTAGAGCCAGCAGTTTACGAGGTGTCCGTTCCGGGCGGCGATTGGCGGCCGTTCCTTTCTGCAGATGTCCATGGTGTGGGGACAGCGTGGATGGAACACGCACCCTGCAGGGGGGTCGACGAGATCGGGAGGGCTGCCGGGCATGGTCATGAGCTTCGGCTGGTCGAGCCTGATATTCGGTATGGATGCGAGGAGACCCCTTGTGTAAGGGTGCAAGGGATCGTGGAACAGGCTTCCCGCCGGGGCCACCTCCGCGATGGCGCCGCCGTACATCACGGTGATCCGGTCTGCGAGCTGGGCGACATTGCCCAGGTTGTGGGTGATGAGGATGATCGTCAGGTTGAACCGGTTTTTGAGGTCGTTGAGGAGGTCGAGAAACTGGGCCTCCACGATCACATCCAGGGCCGTAGTCGGTTCGTCGGCGATGAGGAGGTCGGGGTTCATGATCAGGGCCAGGCCGATCATGATGCGCTGACGCATGCCCCCGGACATCTGGTGGGGGTACTCATGGAGCCTGTCTTTCGCTATCCCCAGGCTTTCCAGCATCCTTTCGGCCAGGACCAGGGCATCCTTTCTTCCCAGCCCCTTCTCATGAGTCTTCAATGTCTCCACAAAATGGTCGCCTATGGAATAGAGAGGGTTCAGCGAGGTGAGCGGATCCTGGAATATCATGGCGATCTTCGAACCGCGCAGTGCCAGGAGCTCTCTCCTGTCCATGGCCGCGATGTCCCTGTCACGGTACAGGATCTTCCCCCCGGAGATCCTTCCCGGGGGCCTCAGCAGCCTGAGGATGGAGAATCCCAGCGTGGATTTTCCGCACCCCGACTCGCCAACCAGGCCCATCACCTCGCCCATTTTCAGTTCCAGGCTCACTCCCTGCACGGCCCTCACCGTACCGATATTGATGGGAAACTCCACATGGAGGTCCTGGATGCTGAGGATGGTATCGCCCGGGTTCATGGATCAGCGCTCCAAAAGCCTCGGATTGAGGATCTCGGCGAGCCCCTCACCCAGCATGGTAAAGCCCAGGGCCAGCAGCGAGATCATCATCCCGGGGAAGGTCACGAGCCACCAGACGCCCGAGGGCAGGTACTTCTTGCCCATGGCGAGGTCCATGCCCCAGTCCACAATGGATGGTGGAAGGCCGAGACCCAGGTAGGTGAGCGCGGCCTCGATCATGATGGCGTCGGCGACATTCAGGGTGAACACCACCACCGTGGTGGCGATTACGTTGGGAAATATGTACTTTCCCAGGATCGTGAAGCTCCCGGCGCCGATGGCGCGGGCCGCCTCGACGTACAGTTCCTGTTTGATGGCCAGGGTCTGTCCCCTCACCAGACGGAAATAGGTGGGGATATAGATGACCGCCACCGCGAAGGTGATGTTGAGCACGCCCGGGCCGAACATGGCGGCCAGGGCGATGGCCAGGATCAGCCCGGGAAAGACATAGACCGCATCCATGACCAGGGAGAGCGACCGGTCCACGGCTCCCCCCGCATACCCTGAAATGAGGCCGAGCAGAATGCCGAAGAACGAGGAGATGACTGCTGCGAGAACCGAGACGCGCAGGATGGTCTGCGAACCGAACACGATACGCGACCAGACATCCCGCTGCAGGTTGTCCGTTCCCATAAGGTAAGGTCCGCCGGGTGCGGCCAGCTGCGGCCCTGCGTCCTGACGGTAAGGGTCGAAGGGGGCAATGAACGGGGAGAAAAAGGCCATGGCCAGAATGGCGATGATGATGAGGGCGCCGACGCACAGGATCCACCACTCCACGCCGTATTTCCTGCCCATCCCGGCGAAGAACCGTATGGGCCGTGCCAGGCCTCGTGCCATAGAATAGTTCATGGTCTCCTTGGTCGCCTCTCCATGAATTCTAGTACCGTATCCGCGGGTCCACGATCGCGTAGATGATGTCCACCAGCAGCGATATGAACGCCACCATGAGGGCGAACACGATGATCACCCCCTGGATGGTGGGATAATCCCTCAGGTATATCCGTTCCAGCAGCAGCCTGCCCATGCCCGGCCAGGAAAAGGTGGTCTCCGTGAGGATGGCGCCTGCCATGAGCAGCGCCACCTGGAGTCCCATCATGGTGAGAATGGGGATGAATGCGTTTTTCAGGGCATGCCGGTACACGATGGTGCCGTGCCCGATGCCCCGGGATTCGGCAGCCAGTATGTAGTCCGCCTTGAGCACGTCGAGCATGTTGGCCCTGGTCAGGCGCACGAAGATGCCCGAAAGGGTGAGGCCCAGGGTGAAGGCCGGCAGGACGAGGTGCAGCAGCACGTCTCCAAAGGCTGTCCAATCCCTCATGAGCAGGGTATCGATGAGATAGAAACCGGTGTTTTCGAAATCGGAGGGGAAGATCCTGGCACCGGTCCTCCCGGCAATGGGGAACCAGTCGAGCCAGATGCCGAAGACGAGCTGGAGCATGAGCCCCAGCCAGTAGACCGGTATGCAGTACACCACGATTCCGTAGAGCCGTATGGCCGAGTCGCGCATGGTCCTGCGCTTGTCTGCGGCATAGGCCCCGAGGAAAATGCCGAGCACCAGGGTGATGAGCATGCCGAAGGTGGTAAGCTCGATGGTGGCGGGAAGCTTGTCGGAGATGGCCTCGGTGACCTCCTGCTGGAGCACCATGGACTCTCCGAGGTCGAGGTGGCAGACCTTCCAGATGTAATCAGCATACTGGATGTACATGGGGCGGTTCAACCCGAGCTGTTCGCGCTTCTGCTCGATGACCTTTTCCGGTGCATGGCCGCCAAGCATGGCGGAGACCGGGTCGCCGGGCATGAGCCTGAGCACAACGAAGATGATGGTGAGGAGAATGAGGACCATGGGAATGGTCATCAGCGTCCTCGATATGATGTACCTGACCAGGTTTCTCATGGTGTTTTCTTGCTTACATCCCTGCTTTGCATAAAAAAAGAGCCGGGCTTTCGCCCGGCTCCTTGTAGCATATCAGAGACTATTTTGCACCCCGGTAAATGGGCCCGTAATTGAACTGGAGCGTGGGTGACAGGAGGATGCCCTTGACGTCCTTCTGGGCGAACACATACAGCGTGCCCTGGTAGATGGGGGCGGTGGGAACCTCGTCGGTCCACATCTTCTGAATCTTCTTGTACATGGCGGTACGCTTCTTCATGTCCGTCTCTTTCTGTGCGTCGTTGAACATGGTGTCCCACTTGGGATCCGAGAAGAAGATGCCCATGCCGCGGGATCCCTCGGTCCCTGCAAAGGCGGCGGTATAGTTGTCCGGGTCGATGTAGTCGGGGTACCACCCGAGGAGGAACACCGGCATGACCTTGTTGGTCCAGTTATCCCGGTAGGTTGCCCACTCAGCGGATTTCACCTCCACGTTCATCACGCCTGTGGCATCGAACTGCTGCTTGAGGACCGCCGCCATGTCGACCTCACTGTCTCCATAATGGGACGGCGTATACCAGAGCTCGAAGGTGAGCTTGTTCTTCTCGTCGTATCCCTTTGATTTGAGGAGCTTCTTGGCCAGGGCGATATTGCCGTCTCCGGGATAGGTCTTGAAGCTGTCTTCATGGGACCACATGCCCATGGGCACCATGGAATACAGCGGGGCGTTCTGCCCGAGGTAGACCTTGTCGAGCATAGGCTTCCGGCTGATGGCCGCGGCCACGGCCTGGCGCAGGACCTTGTCGTCGAAGGGTTTGCCTGCGCAGCGGAAGCAGAGATACCTGATGTACGGCCCCTGGGCCATGATGGTCTGGACCTTGGTGGATTTCTGGAGATCCTTGATGTCGGCCGGGTTCAGGGATTTGAAGGCAAAGTCGATCTCACCCTTTTCCAGGGCAAGCCTCATGGTGGTGGCATCGGCGAAGTAACGGATGACGATCCTCTTGTTCTTGGGCTTCTCGCCGTAGAACATGGGGTTCGCTTCCAGCACCACCTCCTCGTCTCTCTTGAACGATACCACCTTGTAGGGACCGAGGCCCACCATGTTCCCGCCCTTGAGCTCCGACGGATCGCGGACGAGCTTGTCCTTGGGATAGATGTTCGGGTTCAGGGGGTAGTACGGCACGGAGGCCACCAGCGACGGGAAATATGACACCGGGTTTTTGAGGATGAACTTCACATGCAGCGGATCCACCACCTCGACCTTATCCACGAAATCGGTCACCAGCCAGGCCGGGTCCCCCTTGAGCTCCATGACGCGGTCGATGGACCACTTCACGACCCCTGCATCGAAAGCGGTGCCGTCGGTGAACTTGAGGCCCTTGCGCAGCTTGAACGTATATTCCTTGCCGTCCTTGCTGATGGCGTATGATTCCGCCAGGCCCGGGACGATGTTGGTCTTTCCGGCCGGATACCTGAGCAGGCCCTGGTAGACATTGTAGAAGATCTCCCAGGTGTGGAAGTCATAGGCCTTGGCCGTGTCCATGTCGCTGACCTTCTCGGTGGTGCCGTAGACGATGGTGTCCCCCTTGGCCGCAGAGCCCACCGTTGGTATGAATGCCAGACAGAGTGCCACCAGACTGAAAACGATTATATTCCGAACCCTCATACAACCCTCCTCCCTCTTCGAATTCTGATTTTCACCCCTCTTCCTTCATCCATGCCCGTGAACCTGCCGGCGGCAGTGTTTGCCGAGAAGAAGCCGATACAGGGGGCGAGATGTGAAGGAATAAGGATGTCATGCCCTTGGGATGGTATATGACCTCTGGACTCATCAGTATCATGGTAAGAGGCTGCCCTGTCCCAGTCAAGTGCTATCTTGCGGGTATCTCCTCCGAATTCGGGCGTTTCAGTGATGAATATCGGGTGACAATGGCGCAGAGAAATGATAACGGTGTTACATTAACGGTGTTATTGATTGTCGGCGGCATTATTGACCATGGGGGTGCACGTATGAAGACGGCTCATCAAGGGGGCCACAGGGTCACCCTCCTCTTCGAGATCAAGGGTAATTCCCTGGATGACGGGCCCGGCATACGGACCGTGGTCTTCTTCAAGGGATGCCCGTTGAACTGTGCATGGTGCCACAATCCCGAGAGCAAGAGCCCCGGGCAGGAGATCGCCTACGATCCGAACACATGCATCGACTGCGGCAGGTGCAGGGAGGCATGTCTGGAACAGGCGATCTTGCCGGGAAACCCTCACTCCATAGACCGGACCCGCTGCACCTTGTGCTGCGCCTGCATCGATGCATGTCCCTCCGGGGCCCTAACACGGGTGGGATTCGAGAAGACAGTGGAAGAGGTTGTCCGTATTGCCCTCAGGGACAAGCCGTTCTTCGACAACTCGAAAGGAGGCGTGACCCTTTCCGGGGGAGAACCCACGATGCACATGGACTATGTCGCAGACCTTGCCCGCGGCTTGAAAGAGGAGAAAATCCACGTACTCCTCGAAACATGCGGGTTCTTTCCATACGATCGGTTCCGGGAGCTCCTCCTTCCCCACCTGGATGCCGTGTATTTCGATCTCAAGATCTTCGACGATGCCCGCCACCGTACGTATTGCGGCGCTTCGAACAACCGTATCCTGGATAACTTCAGGAGCCTTGCTCATGAAGCCACCGGGTCGGGGCTCGCCCTGCTCCCCAGGATACCCCTTGTGCCGGGCATCACGGACACGGACGACAACCTGCATTCCATAGCGGCATTTCTGCAGGAGTGCCGCGTATCGAAGGTCGACCTTCTTCCCTACAATCCCCTCTGGCATGACAAGTGCCGGAGCATAGGCGCAGATACGGGCATGGCCGTCGGACCGGGGATGAACGGCTTCATGCACCGTGACCATGTGCGGCACTGCTGGGATATCATCCGTAGGTGCGGACTTGCCGGAAAGGACGGGTAAAGCGGATCCCGCTTGACACTTCCGTGCATGCCCACTAAGATGCCTGGAAGAAACAGAGCATAACAGCCTGTCGGGAGCTCGGACAAACCGGGCTGAGAGGGGCCCTTGCCGGTGATAATACGTGCTGTGGGCCTGCCCGTTGAACCTGAACCGGATAATGCCGGCGGAGGAAAAGGCATTACAGCGAAAGTCACCCCCCGCCGGGGTGGCTTTTTTATTTTCACAAGCATTAGGAGATGGAACATGAACACTCATAAGATTTTGGTCCTCTGCATCATCTCTGCAGCCGTGGCATGCACGATCCCGGCGTGCACGAAACAGGAAAAGGCATCCGAGCCGCCCGAGCTGACCGTCATGACCCATGACAGCTTCAAGGTCAGTGAGCGGATCATCAAGGACTTCGAGCAGTCCTATGGATGCAAGGTCGTCATCCTCAAGTCCGGGGATGCGGGCACGGCGCTCAACCAGGCGATCCTCTCGAAGAAGAACCCCCTGGCCGACATCTTCTACGGAATCGACAACACCTTCATGGGCAGGGCGCTGAAGGAGGATCTTTTCGAGCCCTACAACGCCCCGGGACTCCGCGATATCCCCGGAGAGCTCATACTCGACAAGAGCGGAAGACTCCTCCCCGTGGACTTCGGCGATGTCTGCCTCAACTTCGACAAGGCCTGGTTCGCCCGGAAGAAGATAACCCCGCCGGCATCACTCGAGGACCTGCTCAAGCCCGGATACAAAGACCTCCTCGTGGTGGAGAACCCGGCCACATCGTCACCGGGACTCGCGTTCCTGCTGGCCACCATCGGACATTTCGGCGAGGAAGGATACATCGAGTTCTGGAAGAAGCTGAAATCCAACGGCGTGCTGGTTTCAGGGGGATGGGAGGACGCCTACTGGGGACAGTTCACTGCCGCTTCCAAAGGGACCAGGCCCGTCGTGGTGAGCTATGCCAGCAGCCCGCCGGCCGAGGTCTACTTCTCCAAGACGCCCCTGGACGAGGCCCCCACCGCTGCCGTGGTCGAGCCCGGTACGGTCTTCCGGCAGGTGGAGTTTGCAGGTATCCTCAAGGGGACGAAGCATCCCGAATTGGCGAGACGTTTCGTGGACTACATGCTCAACATCCCCTTCCAGGAGGATATCCCGTTGCAGATGTTCGTTTTTCCCGCGAACAAACATGCCGGGCTGCCCGAGGTCTTCACCAAGTACGCGGTGCTGGCAGAGGAGCCGGTGGCTCTCAACCCTGACACGATCTCGACGAACAGGGAGGCCTGGATAGAGGCCTGGACGGATGCGGTCCTGAGGTAGAGCCATCAAGTACTGTTCCCGCATCCTCATCGCCGCGATACCGCTCGGATTCCTCGGGGTGTTTTTCTTCTACCCCCTGGCGAGCATTCTTGGGGTGAGCCTGCGGGAGGGGGGTCCCTGGGGTTCGGATGTCATAGGCCGGCTCTTCTCGTCCTGGATCTATGTGCGCGTGCTCTGGTTCACCACCTGGCAGGCTGCGTTGTCCACCGTGCTTACCCTTGCCGTCGCGCTGCCCGGCGCCTACGTCTTCGCTCGGTATCGCTTTCCCGGAAAGACCCTGATACTCTCGCTCACAGCGGTCCCTTTCGTCCTGCCGTCGGTGGTGGTCGCCGCGGCTTTCCAGGCCCTGCTCGGAGAAAGGGGGCTCCTCAACGGCTGGCTGATGGGCGCCCTGAACCTGCCGTCGCCTCCCATAACGCTCGACCATACCATCTGGTTTATCCTGCTGGCCCATGTCTTCTACAACTACTCGGTCATCGTACGGATCGTGGGCAACTACTGGTCGAGGCTCAGGCCCGTTACCGCCGAGGCAGCGAAGATGCTCGGCGCATCCCCGTGGAGGGTCTTCTTCGAGATCACGGTCCCCCTGCTCATGCCGGCGATCCTGGCGGCGTCCATGCTCGTATTCATCTTCTGCTTCTCCAGCTTCGGGGTGATCCTCATCCTCGGCGGACCCCGTTTCTCGACCATCGAGGTGGAGATCTACCGGCAGGCGGTCCACCTCTTCAACCTGCCCATGGCGGCCGTGCTGTCTCTGCTCCAGATACTCCTGACCCTGGCATTCATGGGTGTCTATACCACCCTGCAGCGGTCATCATCGCTGCCCGTGTACACCGAATCGCGCTCCGTCACGGAGAAAAGGATCACCGGCATGAAGGACTGGATCTTCGTGGGGGCAAACGGCCTCGTCATCCTGATCCTGCTGTGCGCCCCCATCGCCGCCCTCATGGTACGGTCCTTCCATGCCCAGGACGGCTTTACCCTGGATTTCTACCGGAGCCTGTTCATGTATCGGGACCAGTCCCTCTTCCCCATCGCCCCTATCGCGGCCACGCTGTATTCCGTGGGCTTCGCCCTGTCCACGCTCGTCCTCTCCGTCTCCATAGCGCTGCCCGCAGCCGTCCTCCTCACCTGGCACAGGTTCAGGATCGTCAGGTTCCTCGATCCGGTCCTCATGCTGCCCCTTGCCACCTCTGCGGTCACCCTGGGATTCGGGTTCATCATCGCCCTCGACGAGCCTCCTTTGAACCTGAGGACCTCCCTTGCGCTCATTCCCCTGGCCCATACGCTCGTGGCCTACCCCTTCGTGGTCAGGAGCGTACTGCCGGCCCTCAGGAGCATCCCTAAGGAGCTCAAGGAAGCGGCGTCCATACTGGGGGCCACCCCCCTGCAGGTTTTCTTCGGGGTAATCATGCCCATCGTGAGCAGGGCCGTCATGGTGGGGGCGGTCTTCGCCTTTACCATTTCCATCGGGGAGTTCGGCGCCACCGTACTGGTGGCAAGGCCCCAGACACCCACCATGACCCTGGCCATCTATCGCTTCCTGGGACAGCCCGGAGAGATGAACTACGGGTGCGCCATGGCCATGAGCACCCTGCTCATGGCCGTTACGGCCGGCGGGTTCCTCCTCCTTGACAGGATCCGGATTGCCCGGGAAGGTGAGTTCTGACATGCCTTTGCTCCAGGTCCAGGACATCAGCAAGACCTTCGACCGTACCAGGGTCCTCGACCGGGTTGCTTTTTCGCTGGACAAGGGCGGCATTCTCTGCCTGCTGGGCCCTTCGGGGTGCGGCAAGACCACCCTCCTGAGGATCATAGCCGGCCTTGAGACGCCCGACTCGGGGAGGATCGTCTTCGATGGCCGGGATCTGACCGGGGTGGAGCCCTTCAAGCGGTCCTTCGGCATGATGTTCCAGGAGTTCGCCCTGTTTCCCCACAAGGATGTTCTTGGGAACGTGGCCTTCGGGCTGAGGATGCAGGGGCTTCCCCGGGAGGAGATCATGGATCGGGCCCGGGAGATGCTGGCCCTGGTTGGCCTGTCGGACCACGAGAAAAGGAACGTCGCCGAACTCTCGGGAGGTGAGCGCCAGCGCGTCGCCCTGGCCCGGACGCTTGCCCCCAGGCCTCGCCTCCTCCTCCTCGACGAACCCCTGGGCGCACTGGACAGGGCCCTCAGGGAGCACCTCATGGTCGAGCTCAAGGCCATCCTGAAGACCATCTCCGTGACCTGCGTATTCGTAACCCACGACCAGGCCGAGGCCTATGCCATGGCCGACAGGATAGCGGTCATCGTGGACGGACGCATCGAGCAGATCGACCTGCCGGAAAGGTTGTACAGAAACCCTTACAACCCCACGGTAGCCAGATTTTTAGGGCTCCAGAACCTCCTGGAGGTCACCGTGTCGCCCGGAGGGACGGCGGTCAGCGAGTTCGGCCTTCTGCGCCTGAAGGATCTCGCCCAGGACAGAACCGGGCCGGCCGTCCTGCTCATTCAGCCCGATGCGGCGAGGATGATACCGGCGGGCATGTCGGAGAAAGAGCGCCTATTCAGGATAACCGGGATTGTCAGGAATTTCCTGTACCGGGGAAAATATTATACCCTCGAGGTAGAGTCATCCAGAGGCACAAGGCTGCTGTTCGACCTTCCTGACGACAGCCCGGCGCTTTCCGTGGGGCAGGAGGTGAGCATGTCCGTCGACCCGGAGGGGATTTCCGTACTGGGAGACGGGTAGCGGCCCGTCCAAGCGGACGGCCGCTCTCCGGTCCCGATCATTTCAGCCTCACCACCACAGCCCTCATTTCCGGGTGGGACAGCACCCGATGTGCGGCGAGGAGCTCGACATATCTCTCGGGCGGGATGATGCCTTCACGGCTCTCGATCGTCTGCTCCATGAGGATGCGGATGCGTCCGGGATGCCCTCCCGCATCCGGAGAAGGCCGCACGATGGATGTGCTCGACCGCACCTCACCCATTCCCACGAGGTCCACGGTCTCCTGCAGGGGGGGATACCGGAGGATATCGGCAACGCCTTCGGGAAGGAGGATCTCCACGGTCGAGTGCCCTGCCCTGTTCACGCCCCGATACAGAGGGTTGCTCCGATCGTCCGACAGCACATAGGAGATCCCCCGGCTCAAAGAGGGAACTCCCAGGGTCATGAGGTCGCCCTGGAGGATTGCATAGGAAGGTATCCGTACGGTGTACTCCTCCACCACCGGGTATTGTCCGGTCGAGACATTGTATGGGCTCACCGGCTCCGCCGACCTGCTCTCGGAAGATACGATCTCCTGGTATCGGCGCCGTCTCTCTTCAGGCGTCATCTCGTCGTAATTTCTCGAGAATCTTGCGGCGTCCATTCCGTAGAAGGTGCGTCTGTGGGTGACGAGGGCACTGCCCTGGGCATCCAGATCGATGGATATCCGGTGATCCGTGGCGTCCTTCAGCCGAGGCGTCGCTGCCCGTATGGTTTCCATGCCGCCGGTATGCAGATTGAGGCCCAGGTTCCCGTCGTTGGCCACTGCACCCAGTGCTGTGTACTGGTCGGTATCGCCAAGGTAGACATCGCCCTGTGTGGTCCTGATCTTCACGAGGACCGCACTGAACCACTCGATGGAGGGAAAGTCCATGAAAGGCTTCTGCAGAGCGGCAATGGCCGGTACGGATGAAGCGAGGACGAACTCCGGTTCATAGCCGATACCCTTGAGCATGGCATGGAGGAGTACCGCTATGTCGGCCTGTCGACCGTACCCGTCCGAGAGCGTTGTGTCTGCGGGACTGATGCGGGTAAGGGGGAGCTCGGACAGTGAGATGCCCACCACCTTGATATTCCTGGCGATGAAATCCCTGATGGCCGTGATCCGTTCGTCGCCGGCGGATCCGTGGAGGAGCGCTTGGGCCCTTTCGGCGGCAACACCCCCCTCATCGGACGCTTTCTGCAGCCCACGCAGGACATCCGCAGCAAGGGGCTTCCCGCCCTGGGGCGATGCAAACACGGTGGGCATGATGCTGTATACCGGGGGAAGATCCTGCTCGGGCCGGATGGGAGGCACATACCGGGCGGAGTATTCGATGACGGTCCGCCCTTGGGCGACGGTCCTCGTCTCCGTGACGAATCCATCCGCAAAAGGCATCCACGGACAGTCTCCATGGAAGCCGCTGTCGGCCTTCTCCATATGAAGAACCATGCCGTCCGGTATGCTGATGGACAGTTTTTTCCGCTCGATGGGCTCCTCTCCCTGGAAGACGCCGGTGATGAGAAACCCGGGGTCGTCCTTCTTTTTCAGGGTATAGCGGTATTCGATGACGCTCCCTTCCTGGAGGTGCGGGAGGCTTGCGACAAGGATCTTTCCTGCAGGGTATCGCGGTGCCATGCCGACCCATTCCTGGTCCATCACGTTGATCTCCCTGGGCTCGATCTTCGTGACGTCACCCTGGGGAGAGACGACCGCGGCCCTGTCCAGATTGACCTCCTCCCATACGGGATTGTAGGGTATGTGAATCTCGCTGAATTTCTTCTTCCCGGCATAGGTGAGGATCTTTATCTTCCTGCTGACCGTTTCCTCCAGGGAGGTCCGGTCGTTAACGGTGACCTCCACCGCCTCGTCAAGGATGACGGCATCAGGGTTGAAGCCGTCGTACCATGCCCCTGCCGCGGGGGACGAAGGTGTGAGCGAGAATGCAGGCATGAAACGGTTCGCCTTCTCCACCTTCCTGAGTGTCTCCTGGAGCTTCTGGTATTGCTCGGGTGTGTATTCGGTGCGGTTGAGCCGGAAGACATTCTTTCCCTTGAGGACGCCGTCCGAGATCTCCAGGGATCTCAGCCAGTCGGCCCCCGCATTGATGTCCGCCTCCTGAACGGTCTTCTCCCGAGGGACCCCGATGGAAGGGTCGAGCCGTATCGAGAGCGTCTCTTCCACGCCGCAGGTCGTATCGGTCATATAGGTGTATTTCCGCTCCCTGAGCCCCATCTTCTGGACCAGGTAATTGGTCAGTCCGAGGGTGTCGCCGAAGCGGAACAGGGGAAGGAACAGTACGCCGCCGCCCATAAGGGGGTATCTTTCCGCAGAGAACTCAATAACGGCCTGGAGGGCCTTTCCAGTATCCAGCATATTCTCGGGTCGTATGGAAAAATTCAGCAGCGCCGCCGTGGGGAGGACCTTCTTGAGGGATTTTTCGAAGTAATCCTTCCGCTCCATGTCCGATAGCATGGAAAGATGACCCCGGTATGCATTGTCGTTGATGCCCTCGAAGGTGAGCGTGGTGGTCCCGTGGAGGGTACCGTCCTCGTCCAGGGAGCCCTTCGTGTCTATCCGCATCATGTTCTTTTCCGCAGGCTCGATGGGGCTCGTCATCAGGGTTTCACCCGCGGGTGTGGCCGCCAGGTAGCTCATGTTGTTGAGGTAGGAGGGGAAGAGTTCCCTGGTGTTCTCGTCCGTGGGGTCCATGAGTTGGAACGACCCGTCTTTTTTTCTGATCCCGGCGATGGCGTGGTTGAAGAAGGGCTGGGGAACCTCGGGATCCTTTTTGGGGCCTTTCATGATGAGGACAGGGTATGCCTCGATGCCGGCGAGCCTCAGCATGGCGACCAGCAGGGCGGCCTTGTCCCTGCATACGCCGGCCCTGCGGTCGAAGGTCATGGACACGGGGTGAGGTTCGTAGCCCGGCGCCTCCGTCTCGGCGGTGATCCCGAGGTATCTGACCTGCTGGGAAACCCAGAAGAAGACCGCATCAATCTTTTCCTGGCGGGTCTTTTTCCCCTTCACCAGCCTCTGCACCGTGCTGCGCATGGCGGGCGTCGTCTGGTCGAGGTGGGGCTTGGAAAGGTTCCAATACCAGCGGGAAACGGTCTGCCAGTCGGGAATGGTGCTCACGAGAAGCCGCTGGGCCTGAGTGTACAGAGGCGGCATCTCGGGTTCCGCAAACGCTCTGGGCACGTCGTGTCCTGTCCACTGATAGACCGTTTCATCGCCTTCAACGGTCTTGAGGAAGGTCACGGTGCCGGGGATCTCGTTTTTCAGGATCATGCTTTTCAGAGGCCTGCCCGTGGGCGCCACGATGGTGATCCTGGCGTGAAGAATGGGATCGGTGCCCTCCAGGGGTATGAAATCGCTGAACTCCCCTGCCATGCGGGCCTTCACGAAATCATCGCGGGTGATGAAGTGGACCGTGTCCGTGATGCCCAACTCCGGGATGCTCACCTGGATCATGCGGTCGTTGGGGTTGTAGATGTTGGAAGACATCTGGGAGGAGTCCACCATCTCCCTGCTGTTCTTGGCCACGTCGACGGTGCGGGTGGAGCCGTCTTCGGAGATGACCTCGACCAGGGTGAACCGGGTGGTGTTATAGGGGATGGTAAATGAGGAAGTGAGCGTGCGGTAGCCGCGTCTGCCCTTCTCCGTGAGGACCTTGATATATTCCTCGAACCATTCCACGTAGGTTCCGTCAGGTGCATACTTCGTCCAGGTATGCTGGTCCACGACCACCACATCCGCATCCGGATATCGCTCAGAGGTGGCCGCCCGTGACTGCTCGACGATCTCTGCCGTATCCAGGGGATGCCACTCGACCGCCGGGGCGGGGATGGAACCGCACAGGATAGACAGGAGTATGTATACGGAAAGAATGGGGCTGCATGTCTTTAGAGTCTTTTGCATATGGCACACCTTTCAATCTCAAGAGCGGGCTTCAAGCTGATCACAAAACGACGGGCATGTAAAGGGCTGCTTTGGACTCGTGATGCCGTTCGTTCCACCATCGGAAAAGCCCTCCCGTCATTCCCTCGTTCCAGGGGAGCAAGGTCTCCCCTCATCACTTCACAGGTGAATAATCATCGCTGCAAACACATTGACACTGCCGATTCACCGGTTATTATATTACACACTATGACGATAGACAGATCATTGTGCGCAATCTGTGCCTGGAGAGGCGACTGCAACAAGAAGTTCATGTCGGGATCAGGCGTCCACTGCCCCGACTACACGAGGGACCTCACCATCCGGGCAGCGGCGGAGGAGAAGCGGGAAGAAAAGCCGAAGGTAAACAGCGGCGGGAAAAGAACCACAGGGATCCGTTTACTGTAATCCGGGCTCCCGGTTCTGATTTTCATTCCTTTCCCATTCCTTCCGGATCTCGAAGAGGGAGAGTGATCTCCGACAGAGAACCTTAATCTCTGCCAACGTCACCGGGCTGTTAGCCCCCTTCAGAAACCCATCTCATGCCCTCAGGGATGAGATGGGTTTTTTCGCGAGGTCAGTTCGAACCGGGTCAGCGTTTCCTCCGGTACTCGAGGCTCGCCTTGATGAAGTCCCTGAACAGGGGATGCACCTGCATGGGCTTTGATTTGAACTCGGGATGGAACTGGCAGCCGAGGAACCAGGGATGGTCAGGAATTTCGATGATCTCAACGAGTCCCGATTCCGGATTGCGCCCGCTGATGATAAGGCCTGCATCGGTGAGGGCCTTCTCGTATGCCGGATTGAACTCATAGCGGTGCCTGTGCCTCTCGCTGATCTCGCTCGATCCGTACGCCTTCATGGCATTGGTGCCCGGCTCGATGGTGCACCGGTATGCGCCGAGCCTCATGGTGCCGCCTTTGCGGGTGATGTTCTTCTGTCCGGGGAGAAAATCGATGACCGGATCCGAGGTCCCGGCATCGAACTCGGTGCTGTTTGCGGTTTTGAGAGAGCATACGCTCCGTGCGTACTCGGTGACCGCGAGCTGCATGCCCAGGCAGATGCCGAAGAAGGGTATGCCGTTCTTCCGTGCATGCCCGGCGGCCAGGATCTTACCCTCTGTACCCCTCTCTCCGAATCCCCCCGGGATGAGTATGCCGTCGATGTTCTCGAAGTATGGCGCCAGGTCATCCTTGCCCACCAGTTCGTCCGCATCCACAAAGACCCTGTTCACCTTCACGGAATTGAAGATGCCGCCGTGCTCCAGGGCCTCGTTCAGGCTCTTGTACGAATCGACGAGCCTGACGTACTTGCCCACCACCGCTATGTTGACCTTCTCCTCGCGGTTCCGGACCCTCTCGTTGAGGTCCTCCCACCCCTGCATGCGGGGTTCCCTGGTCCACATGTTGAGGTACTCGATGATGCGGTCGTCCAGACCTTCTCGGTGGAACTCGGTGGGCACCTGGTAGATGCTTTCCACATCCACGGCATTGATGACTGCACTCTTTTCCACATTGCAGAACAGGGCGATCTTCTCCTTGAGTTCGGTGGTGATCCTCTTTTCGGACCTGCACAGGAGGATCAGGGGCTGGATGCCTATCTCCCGGAGTTTCTGGACCGAGTGCTGGGTGGGTTTGGTCTTCAATTCACCCGCCGCGGCGATGTAGGGGATGAGGGTGAGGTGGATGTAGAGCACGTTGGCCTTCCCCATGTCGAAGCCGAACTGCCTGATGGCCTCCAGGAACGGCAGGGATTCGATGTCGCCGACGGTCCCGCCGATCTCCACGATGGCGATGTCGTTCCCCACGGCCGCAGCCTTTATCCTCTCCTTGATCTCGTCCGTAATGTGGGGGATGACCTGCACGGTCTTGCCGAGATACTCGCCGTTGCGCTCCTTCTGGATCACCGAGTCGTAGATCTGGCCCGTGGTGAAGTTGTTCCTTGCCGTAAGGATGCTCGACGTGAAGCGTTCGTAATGACCGAGGTCAAGGTCGGTCTCGGCTCCGTCATCCGTGACGAAGACTTCTCCGTGCTGGAACGGGCTCATGGTGCCGGGATCGACGTTGATATAGGGGTCCAGCTTGATGTTGCACACCGTGAGCCCCCGGGCCTCCATGATGGCGCCGATGGAAGCTGCCGCCAGTCCCTTGCCCAGGGACGACAGCACGCCGCCGGTTATGAATATGTATTTGGTGGATTTGTTTGTAGCCATGTTCAGCACCTTCCTCTTGGGTATATGGCTCTCAATCAATTAAAATCATGACATGGTTGTTTCGCCCGTATCTGCATCAGGGACATGAACTACATAGCAGGTGGCGTCCGTCGCTTCAAGGACATCCCGCAGAAACCTCCCGTCAATAATACTCCTGCAGTGCCTTCACCCGGATCGTATTCTCCTGAAGCGCCCTGATGGCCTCCGTCATGGCCCTGGCCGCGGCTATGGTCGTCGAGTACGGGACATTGTACCTTATGGCGCTCTGCCGGAGCGTGTAGGCGTCCTCGGTGGGCTTACGTCCTATGCTCGCATTGATGATGAGCTGGATCTGTCCGTTCATGATGGCATCCGCCACGTTGGGCCTGCCCTCGCTCACCTTGAGGACGGTCTGCACGTCCACGCCGTGGTCGTTCAGGTACGCCGCGGTGCCGGTGGTGGCCAGGATCGTGAAACCGAGGTCCGCAAAGACCTTCGCCACCGGGACGATGCGGGGTTTGTAGAAATCATGGACGCTGATGAACACGTTCCCCGACACGGGCAGGTCGCACCCGGCAGCCAGCTGGGACTTGGCAAAGGCCAGCTCGAAGGTGGCGTCGATCCCCATGACCTCGCCTGTGGACTTCATCTCCGGACCCAGGGAGATATTGATGTTGGGGAAGCGCTTGAAGGGGAACACAGACTCCTTTACCGAGACATGTCTGGGGGTGCGCTTCCGGGTGAAGTCGAGCTCCTTGAGGCTGCGACCCAGCATGACCTGGGTGGCGAGCTTGGCCACGGGGAGGCCGATGGCCTTGCTCACGAAGGGAACGGTCCGGGATGCCCTGGGGTTGACCTCGAGCACGTAGACGTCCGTGCCCTTGACCGCGTACTGGATGTTCATGAGGCCGATTACGCCGAGCTCCTTGGCGATTCTCTTCGTCTGGGTTTCGATCCGCCTGACGATCTCTTTCTTCAGCGTGGGCGGCGGGATGACGCAGGCGGAGTCACCGGAATGGATGCCGGCCTCCTCGATATGCTCCATGACGCCGCAGATCACGCACTGAGAGCCGTCGGAGAGCGAGTCCACATCGACCTCGATGGCGTCTTCCAGGAACTTGTCGATGAGGATCTGGTTATCGGGGAAGAGCTCCAGCACCTGCCCCATGAAGGTCATCAGGGTGTCGGGGTCGTAGATGATCTCCATGGACCTGCCGCCGAGCACGTAGGACGGCCTGACGAGGACCGGGTACCCGATGCGCCGGGCGACCTCAACGGCGTCCTCTGCGCTCGTGACCGTGGCGCTGGCGGGCTGCTTCAGGTCGAGCTTGTTCACGATGTCGAGGAAGAGCCTCCGGTCTTCGGCCCGATCGATGGCATCGGGCTGCGTACCCAGGATGGGGACGCCGGCATCGGCAAGCCCGCGGGCCAGGTTGAGCGGAGTCTGGCCGCCGAACTGCACGATCACTCCCTTGGGCTTTTCCCGTTCTATCACATGCAGGACGTCCTCAAGGGTGAGCGGCTCGAAGAAAAGCTTGCTGGAGATATCGTAGTCCGTGCTCACGGTCTCGGGGTTGGAGTTGATCATGATGCTCTCGTACCCCATGTCCTTGAGGGCGAACGATGCATGGACACAGCAGTAGTCGAACTCGATTCCCTGCCCGATGCGGTTGGGACCTCCGCCCAGGATGATCACCTTTTCCCTCGATGAGGGGGCCGCCTCGTCCTCATCCTCGTAGGTGGAGTAGTAGTAGGGGGTGTAGGCCTCGAACTCGGCCGCGCAGGTGTCCACCAGCTTGTATACGGGCAGCACGCCCTTTTCGTGGCGGAGTTTCCTGACGGTATGCTCGGTGGTGCCCCAGAGCACGGCGAGGTAGCGGTCCGAGAACCCGAGTCGCTTGGCCTCGTAGAGGGTATCGCGGTCAGGCCCCGACCGGGTGATCTCCTCCTCCGCGTCAACGAGCTCCTTGATGTGGTGGAGGAACCAGGGGTCGATGCCGGTCAGGCGCGAGACGTCGGCGATGGTGAAGCCGGAGCGCAGCGCCGTCGCAACCTGGAAGAGCCTCCGGGAGTTCGGATAGGTGAGCCCGGCCACGACCTGTTTCTTGTCCTCGGGGCTCATGATCGTCTTCGGCCCGCCCAGGCCGAACTGCCCGATCTCCAGGGAACGGACGGCCTTGTTCAGGGCCTCCTTGAAGGTCCTGCCGATGGCCATGGTCTCACCCACGGACTTCATGGAGGTGGTGAGGAGGTCATCGGTCTCGGGGAACTTCTCGAAGGTCCACCGCGGGATCTTCACCACGCAGTAGTCGATGGTGGGCTCGAAGGAGGCGAAGGTCTCCTTGGTGATGTCGTTGGGTATCTCGTCCAGGGTGTATCCGACGGCCAGCTTGGCGGCGATCTTGGCAATGGGGAAGCCCGTGGCCTTGGATGCCAGGGCCGACGACCGGGAGACCCGGGGATTCATCTCGATGACGACCAGTTCGCCGTCGGCGGGGTTCACGGCGAACTGCACATTGGATCCGCCCGTCTCCACGCCGATCTCCCGCATGATGGCAATGGAGGCATCGCGGAGTTGCTGGTACTCGAGATCGGTGAGTGTCTGGGCGGGTGCCACGGTGATGGAATCGCCCGTGTGGACGCCCATGGGGTCGACATTCTCGATGGAGCAGATGATCACCACATTGTCGGCCCTGTCCCGCATGACCTCCAGCTCGAATTCCTTCCATCCGATGACGGATTCCTCCAGCATGATCTCGCGGATCATGCTGGCATCGAGCCCACCCTTGGCGATGCGTCCGAGGTCCTCGGGGTTGTACGCGATACCGCCGCCGATCCCGCCCAGGGTGAAGGAAGGCCTGATGATGATGGGGTATCCCACCTCGTCGGCCACCCGATAGGCGTCGTCCATGGTCCTTGCGAATCCGCTCCTCGGTACCCGCAGGCCGATGTTTTCCATGGCCGCGCGGAAGAGCTCCCTGTCTTCGGCCTTGTGGATCACCTCTGGCCTCGCACCGATCATCTCGACGCCGTATTTTTCAAGTATCCCCCGGGAGGCAAGCTCTACCGACACGTTCAGCCCCGTCTGGCCACCGAGGGTGGGCAGGATCGCATCGGGGCGTTCACGCTCGATGATCAGCTCGATGATCTCCGGGGTGATGGGCTCGATGTAGGTCCGGTCGGACATGCCAGGATCGGTCATGATGGTGGCCGGGTTTGAGTTGATGAGCACGACCTCGTACCCCTCCTCCCGGAGGGCCTTGCATGCCTGCACGCCCGAATAGTCGAACTCGCACGCCTGAGAGATGATGATGGGGCCGCTGCCGATGATGAGAATCTTCCTGAGGTCAGTCCGCTTGGGCATGGTACACCTTTATCGTGATTTCACCTTTCTCGCGAGTGTTCCGGACACGGCTTCCTGGCTTACCCCCGCCGTTCTTCCAGTGAGCGCATGATGGTGTTCTTTATCACCTCGACATCCTCGCCGAGCAGGAATTTCACGGAGAGGCCTTCGAGGTACTCGTCCTTCCAGGGGATGTCGTACTCGTTGATGAGGTTTGTGATGTCGTTGATCTTCACCCCCATGATCTCTTTCTTCCGGGCCGTGCCGATATCCTCGTTGAAGTCAACCTGCAGCAGGAGCAGGTGGGTGATGATGCGCCGTGGACCCTGGATGGGGATGACGATGATGGAGGCATTGTCCGACCTGCCGGTACCCGCATAGACCTTCCTTGTCCTCACGATGGTGTTCTTGGTCCCCTTCAGCGGGGCGGGGCTGTCGTACCTTGACCGCATGCCGCTGGATACGCCCTGGCGTTTCACAATGGACAGGGTGGACTCCTCGGTGGGCATCCCTTCCTCGTCGAGCCCGTTCACCTCGTAGAGGGTGTACCCCTTGACCCGGCTCACCGCACCCTGGAGCTTCTTGAGGGTCATGACGTCCTTGGCGCGGACGCTCTCTGGCGTGTAGCCGAGCTCATCGAACACCGCAAAGACGGGACCGGACGGAACCTGGGCCTTCCTGCTCGTGCCCACGGTCACGGTCTTTGCCTGGTGGCGGATCGCGTCAATGGGACGGGAAAGTTCTTCCACCGCGCGCTTCAGGGTGAGGTCGAGCATGTCGATGGGCGAGGAAGACACCCTCTTGTCCTCGAACTCAAGCCAGAAGTCCTCCACGGGAAGCTTGCCCTTGACATATTTGAGCAGGAGGGTGATGTCCGAGGCCACGCCGATGCTCAGCGACGCGAGCTCACCCCTACCCTTCCAGGTCTTGAAATCCGCCCCGAACCCGTCCACGATCCGGTGGAGCTCCTTGTCCTCGATGCTTTCGTAGACGGTGTACTCCTTCTTCCGGTGCTCCTTTGCGATCTCCGCCAGGCTGCTCCGGAAACCCTTCATGGACCGCGCCATGGCGTCGAGGCTGCATGCCGCGTAGTATCCCCAGATATGGCCGGCCAGGGTGTTGAAGATGACCGAAAGAGGGAAACCTGCGTGGGGGACGTGGATGACGTCGTCGGATACGGTATCGAACCGGTGCTCGCCCTCGTCCGTGATGACCACGACGCTGGCGGCGTGAGCCTTGAAGATGGCCACGTCCTTCACGATGTCATCCAGCACGATCTCAGGGCTCCCGGCGGCGCACACGAGGATCAGCGGCTCGGACGAGAGGTCGATGTGCTTCTTGTCCTCGATGATGTCCGAAGAGATGGTCTTGTAGCAGAGCTCGGAAAGCTTGATGCGGATCTCGTCGGAGGCCACCTTGTTGATGCCGCTGCCGACCACCGCCCAGTACTGCTTCCTCCTCACCACATTCCATGCGGTCGCCCGTATGGCCTCCCTGCGCCCGATGACGCCCTGCATGAGGTCCGGGGCCTCCTCCAGGTTCTTCAGGTCGCGGGCGATCGTCTCTCCGGGCAGGGTCCTGAGGACCTGGGCAAAGAAAAGCGCGAGAACATATCCGGCCACGATCTGGGAATAGAACGCCTTGGTGGAGGCGACGGACATCTCGATGTCGCGGCCATCGCTCGTGTAGAAGACCCCGTCCACCTTGGTGGTTATGTCCGACTGCCTGCGGTTCACGATGGCGATGAGCCTGGCTCCCCTCTGCCTGGCCATGGTCACGGCGCGGTTAGTGTCCGTGGTGGTCCCGGACTGGGTGATGGCGATGACGATGGTATCCGACATGTCCTCGTCGAGCAGGAAGCCGCTCAGGTCCGTCGCCTTCCGGGCCTGAACGTTGACGGGGGCGGACCTGAGGTAGGCGGAAACGGCCTCCGCAACGGCGGAAGCGGCCACGGCTGCGGTGCCCTGCCCCACCACGTAGATGTTCCTGATCCTGCCCGCGGCCAGGTCGGATCTGGTACGGGCATCGACCACGCCTTCATCGAGATTGAACACCACCTCCCCCCCCCCGACGATCCGGTACTTGCCGCGCAGGGTCTTGCGGATGGAAGAGGGGGCGTCCAGGATCTCTTTGATGAGGAAGTGCTGATGCTCTCCCCTGTCGATGTCACGGGTGGTTATCTGCGCCTGGTTTATGTCCCCTTCGGAGAGGATAAGGGGCTGACCGTCGTAGGACATGGCCTCGATGCCGTCCAGACCGGTACCCCGGTCGTTCCTGAGGATAAACAGCTGTCCCTGCGTGGAAGGGTCTCCCGGTACTCGCATGGTCTCGCCGTCCATCTTGATGAACCGGGGGGTCTCCTCCACCAGGCCGTACACCTCGGAGGCGAACATGTATCCGTTGTCGAGCAGGCCCACGTAGATGGTCTGCCCGCTCCCCTTCTGGGCGAGGAAGATCCTGCCCGGCTCCAGGTTGCTTTCCATGGCGATGGCATGGGAACCTTCGAAATCGTTCACCGCCCTGCGGAAGGACTCCCTGAGATCATGCCCCTCGTAGAGGTAATGCTCGATCTGCAGCGGTATGGCCTTCGTGTCGGTGGTCACATCGGGGTTCGTCATCCTGCGGCCTTGCTCGATGGCGTCCTTGATCGCGTGATAGTTGTCGATATCTCCGTTGAGCGCGGCGCTGATCGTCCAGGCGCCCTTTCCATAGAGGGGATACTCCTTGAGCACCACAGGCACGCCGTACTCTTCAGAGGAAGGGACATCAACGGTGTGGCTGTTTACGGGGTGGCAGTTGATCTCGTTGATGGCCCCCACGGATGCCCAGCGCGTATGGGTGAGATAGACCTCGGAGGCATTGTCGATGGAGAGGACCTCCCTGAGGATCTGGTCCCCGCCGATGTGCTTCCTCAGTCTGGCCGTGTTCTCGCCGAGCTCGCCGGTGATCTGGGCTGTCTTGTAGGTGAAGGTGAGCGTGTTCCCGCAGAAATGGATGGACCCGTCCATCAGGTCCGCCGGGCGGCATCGAGCAAGCAGATCTTCGAAGAGCCCTTTCTGGGTGAGTGTGTGGCGCAGCGCAGTCACGGAGGAACTCCCGTCGAGCTGTACCATCACCTGCAGTCCCGCCGAGTCGCGACCCCGCACCTCGAGTCTGTCCAGGGCATTGAGGCAGGCGTTGATCTTCAGGTAGCGGCCGTAATAGCCCTGGTTATCGAAGATGGCTGGACCGGCCAGAGCCAGGATCTTGTCATGGTTTCTGATGATGTCCTCTCTCAGAGACCATGAGATGTCCTTCAGGGTTGTCAGTCGTGCGGCAAAGGCCTCCAGATCCCCCGAGGGGAAGCTTCTGGCCTCCTTCTCGAGCGCAGCATCCTCCATCTCCACGAAGGTCTTCAGGCGTTCAGAATGATCCCTGAGCCGCCCGAGGCCGCTGCCGCAGCAGAGCACGTGCTGGAGGTTCGCGTCCTGCTTCAGGAGGTAGATCTTCCCGGAAAGCACCTCCAGGGATGCAGGGCTCAGATATGCCGATTTCTCGATCGTGCCGGAGGCCAGGGATGCAATGCCTGCGGTACAGACTGCGTCGATGGCCTCGGCAAAACGGTCCGTGATGCAGTCGTCGGTCATCGGTGCGGGGCGTTTGATGCATACGAAGCCTGCAAGGCCGCAGCACAGGACATGGTCGCGTATGGGGAAGAAGACGACGGCCGGCCCTGCAAGGGTTGCGGGGTCCTTGCAGAAGCATACCCTCCATACCGATTTTCTGTGTCGCCTGGCCGCGCAAGGCTCGAACATGGGATCCCTCATCCGGCGGGGTTTGCAGAGATCAGCGATCGTTCCGGCAAGGAGCCGCCGGATGCCCTCCTTGGGTTGCCTTGTATAGCATCCAAAGGGCATTTCTGGCAAGCCTTCCCCCTTCTGTCTATGCGTTCTGTCGCCCCATCAGATCCATGAACTCCCCGAAGAGATATCCGGAGTCCTTGGGACCTGGGGCGGCCTCAGGATGGTACTGGACGCTGAAGGCCTTCAGTTCGGGAACACGGAATCCCTCCAGGGTACCGTCGTTCAGGTTGATGTGGGTCATCCGGGTGCCTGACGGAAGCGTGTCCTTCAGGACCACGAAGCCGTGATTCTGGGAAGAGATCTCCACCCTGCCCGTGTCCAGGTTCTTCACGGGCTGGTTGACACCGTGATGGCCGAATTTGAGCTTTGCCGTTGCCCCCCCCAGCGCCTGCCCGAGGATCTGGTGGCCGAGGCAGATGCCGAAGACGGGCAGCTTTCCGAGGAGTTCTCTGACCGTATCGATGAGATAGGTGAGCGGGGCAGGATCGCCCGGGCCGTTGGAGAGGAGAAGCCCGTCCGGGTCCATGGCAAGGACGGCGGCCGCCTTCGTCCATGCTGGCACCGCGATGACCTCGCACCCCTTGTTTTCGAGCATTCTCAGGATGTTCAGCTTGACCCCGCAGTCCATGACCACGACCCGTGGGCGGTCCGACTTCCCGGACAGTGCCTCCAGGAGCTCCCTGCGGTTTCCCTTCCAGCTGAACGGGGCATCGCCGGTGACGTCCCTGACGATATCGCGGTCCACGAGGCCCGGATAGGACCTTACCTTGTCCAGGAGGTCATCGATATGGTCCGCATCCGTTGAGACCACGCCGCGCATGGCACCCTGGGTGCGGATGCGCCGGGTAAGGGCCCGGGTGTCGATCCCTTCGATACCTATCCTGCCGTATGCATCCAGGTATTCGGCCAGCGTCCTCTTCGAACGGAAATTACTCGGGAAGGGCTGGTATTCCCGGACGATGAACCCCTCGAGGTGGATTCCCGAAGACTCCACGTCCTCGTCGTTGACCCCGTAGTTCCCGATGAGGGGATAGGTCATGACCAGGATCTGTTCCTTGTAGGACGGGTCGGTGAGGATCTCCTGGTAACCGGCCATGCCGGTGTTGAAGACCACCTCGCCGAAGCGGTCGCCGTGTCCGGCAAAGACTCTTCCCCGGTATACGGTGCCGTCTTCCAGCACCAGGACAGCGGGTTCCTTTGCCTTTCCTATCAAGACCGGGCTCCTGTGGGTGATCGCTTATACTTCTGAAGGCCACCCGGTCCCTTCGGGGCCGGGTGGCCGGTAACGTCATCTATAGCAACGCAAGATACGTGTCAATCTCATACTTGCTGACATGGATACGGAAGTTGTCCCACTCCCTTTTCTTGTTTTCGATGAATTTTTCGAAGATATGGTCGCCCAGGGCCTCCCGTACCAGGGAACTCCTGGATACCTCCTGGATTGCCTCGAACAGGTTTCCGGGCAGAGAGCTGATCCCCGCCTCTTCCCTGGCATGCTCGTCCATCTCGAAGATATCCTGCTCAATGGGATCGGCAAGGGGATACTTCTTGGTCACCCCCTCGAGGCCCGCGGCGATCTGAACTGCAAAAGCCAGGTAAGGGTTGCAGGCAGGATCCGGAGCCCTGAACTCTATGCGGGTGGCATTGGCCTTGCCGGGTTTGTACATGGGGACGCGGACCATGGCCGAACGGTTCCTGCGGGCCCATGACACGTACACCGGTGCCTCGTAACCGGGGACGAGACGTTTGTAGGAGTTCACCCACTGGTTGGTCACGGCCACGATCTCGCGGGCGTGCTTGAGGATGCCTGCGATGTAGCCCTTGCCCACCTTGGAGAGGTGGTACTTGTCCTTGGCGTCGAAGAAGGCATTCTCGTCGCCCTTGAACAGAGACTGGTGCACGTGCATGCCGCTACCGTTCTGGCCGAAGATCGGCTTGGGCATGAAGGTGGCATAGATGCCCTTCTGCCGGGCGATCTCCTTGACCGCCGTGCGGTAGGTCATGACGATGTCGGCCATCTTCAGGGCCTCGGCGTAGCGCAGATCGATCTCATGCTGGGATGGGGCGACCTCGTGGTGGCTGTACTCCACCCTGATGCCCATCTTCTGCAGCGCGAAGATGGTCTCCCTTCTGAGATCCGTGCCGAGATCGATGGGAAGCCCGTCGAAATAGCCGCCCCGGTCGATAATCTCCGGGTTAGTGCTGTTGGAGAAGTAGAAATACTCCAGCTCGGGACCGAGGTAGGCATTATAGCCCATCTTGGCGGCCCTCTTGAGTATCCGTTTCAGTGCATACCTCGTATCGCCGTCGTAGGGAGTGCCGTCAGGATTCAGGATGTCGCAGAACATCCGTGCAACGGGTTTTTCCGCAGGCCTCCAGGGGAGCATCTGGAAGGTGGTCAGATCGGGCTTGGCGATCATGTCGCTCTCATGGATGCGGGCGAATCCCTCGATGGAGGATCCGTCGAAGCCCATGCCCTCGTCAATGCCCTCATCAAGCTCGGACGGCGTGATCTGGAAGCTCTTCAGCCTGCCGAGCACGTCGGTGAACCAGAACTGGATAAAGCTGATGTCGTATTCCTTCACCGCCTTCAGAACATCACTCTTGGTCTTGCAGTTGAACATCTCCACGTCCTCCATCGATTGAGTTATGTCTTCACCCCCGGCAGGCAGTGCATGTCCTACCCGATGGGGTCGTTCTCCTTCAGTTCCCATATGCCGCACGGGCATGCCCCGGCACAGAAGCCGCACCCGATACAGCGCTCCGGGTCCACCACGTATTCGTATTCTTCACCCTGAAGGGACCTCCGCGAAATCGCCTGCTGCGGGCAGAGCGACTCGCACAGGCCGCAGTCACGGCAGCCCCCGCAGGAAGCACACGACGACGAGCATGTCTGTAGGTCCTTGAAATCCCTCGCTCCGGGGTCGTAGTATTCGAGCCTGATGCGTGCGGGGTCGATGGCGGGAAGACGGTCAAAATCCTCTTCCGCTCCTCTCAGTGCGGCATCGATGCCCTCGGCGACCTTCCTGCCTGCGCCGATGGCATCCGTGATGAGGCCCGGCCTTACGCTGTCACCAATGGCGAAGATCTTCGCGTCGGAGGTGCGATACCGTTCATCGACCTTGATGAACCCGCCCGCCGTGTCGATCGTATCGGGAAGGAATTCGAGATCGGGTTTGTCCCCGATGGATACGACCACGGTGTCGGCGGCAAGGACCTCGCCGGAAGAGAGCACGACACCCTTCCTGGTGATGGACTCGGTGGTCACGGGCCACAGGAACTTTGCGCCCGCCTTTTCCGCAGCCTTACGCTCTTTGCCGAAGGATGCGGGTTTCTGGACGTCCACAAGGGTGACCTCTTTGGCTCCCAGCCGGAAGGCCTCTGTCGCGGCATCGCACCCGACGTTGCCTGCTCCTATGATCACCACCTTGTCCCCCACAACGAGCGCATTCTCCTTGGCCTGGCGCAGGAAATCCAACGCGGAGACGGCCTTGTCATATCCCTTGATCCTCAGCTCACGGGGATTCTGCGCCCCCACTGCAATGACCGTATACTCATAACGGTCCCGGATGTCCATGAAAAGCTCTTCGGTGATACCGTCTTTCCCGACCTTGCCCCTGGTGATCTTGTCCGTGACCCTGCCAAGCTCGTGCTCGAAGACCTCACGGGGTATCCTGCTGAAGGGTATGACGCTGCGGATCTTGCCGCCGAGGTTGTGAGCCCTGTCGTATACAACGGGCTCGTGACCCTTCATCCAGAGCTGCCAGGCAACGGAGAGACCGGCAGGACCACCACCGATGACGGCGACCTTTTTGCCAGTGGGCGGCAGCGGCTTGGGCTCCCTGGCATGCAGGCTCGCTTTTCCCAGAAGCGCAGTATCGACAGGGGTCATGTTGCCCCGGGTACGGGTGCATCCCTCCATGCAGAGATTGGGGCAGAGGTGGCCGCAGACGGTGGTGGGGAACGGCGTGTAGTTCAGCGAGAGGTCTACGGCGGCGTCGATCTCGCCCTTCCGGATATGAGCCCATCGTTTCTGGACCGGTATGCCGGTGGGGCAGCTTGCCTGACAGGGGGGAAGGTACTTTCCGTTTTCCCAAGAGGGGATGTATCTCCTCAGGTCTCCGGTGGTCACGACGGGAACGGGGCTCCGGTCGATGTTGGTGAGGTCGCCTATGAGCCCGCCAGGACCGAGCTCCCTCTCCCATACGTCCCTGCGAAACCGGCTCATTCCGGGCCTCTTCGATGAGGCCTTTTCCGACGGCTGGCGGGCTGTAATGAGCTGCCAGACCGACCGGTCGCTGATGAGTTCCTCGTAATGGTATTCCTTCCCCACGGCCGCCAGAAATTCATTGAGGCCCGCCTTGAGCCATTCCCATTCTTCATCGCTGATGCGGACGAGCTTTGCATCGGCCTCGCTGAAGCTTTTCTGAACGCCGTGGAAAAAGATTTTGCCGCCCACCATGCCAACACAGGGCCGGTGACCCAGGATATGGTTCTTCCGGTGGTGCGATCCGATGCCGCAGACCACTGCGATGCCGCCCGCCATGAACTCGGCGAACGAGTCTCCCACGCCGCCGAGGACCCAGAGCTCCGGAGGGGCGAAGCGGGGATTGCTCTTGGTCATGGTCATGCCCCGGGCCCCGATGTCGCCGGCGATATAGATCTTGCCCTGGGCCATGGCATTGGCCGTGCCGTTGGTGGCATCGCCGTGCACGATGATCCGGGCGCCTGCATTGAGCCAGCCGACGTCATCGGAAGCCGGGCCGTGAACCTCGATGGTGGTCATGGGCGAACCCATGGATCCGATGCGTTGTCCGGGGTACCCGAGGATATCAAGCTTGACCGGGTTGCCGTCGGTGTTCCAGATCCTTCCACCGATGCCGTGCTGCCCGTAGGCCTGGACCTCGATCCTGTGATACCCGGACTGGACCGCCCTCTGGATGCGTTCCTCGAGCACCCGGGTCTCGACCCTCTTGTCATCCTCCATGCCGGGAATAAAAATGTTTTCGTGATATGCCATGGTATCTCCGTGTCTCTCCCTAGACGACATAGCGTATGCTCAGGCGCTCGGCCGCATCCCGGTCATCGATGCCGATGGCGTCCGACATGCCTATGGGCAGAGCAGTGGACCTCCCGAGCGGCGCCAGGATCTTCTTGAGCTCGGAATCGAAGCTCAAGAAGACATCCACGAGACGCTGCGCCACGTCTTCGGGGTCAAGCCTCCGGTATATCCTCGGATCCTGTGAGGTTATGCCCTTGGGGCATAGCCCGATATTGCAGATGTTGCACCGGTCGGCCTCAGAACCGACGCATCCCCCTGCTGCCTGCATGATGTACTTTCCTGCCTGTATGCCGCTTGCGCCGAGCATGATCAGTGCCGCGGCATTGGCGGCGAGGTTGCCGTTCTTGCCGACGCCGCCTCCTGCGAACAGGGGGATCTCGTTCTGTTTTCCTATCTTCACCAGGGTGAGATACGCATCTCTGATGTTGCTGGCAATGGGATGCCCCATGTGGTTCATGGACACATTGTAAGCCGCCCCTGTTCCGCCGTCCTCGCCGTCGATGGCAAGGCCCGCGGCATAGGGATTCCGGGCGAGGTTGTTCAGAACGGCCAGGGTCGTCGTGGTGGCGGATATCTTGGGATATACGGGCACCCTGAATCCCCAGGCCATGTACATGGACTGGATCATCTTCGCCACCGATTCCTCGATGGAGTACTTGGTCTGGTGCGTGGGAGGAGAGGGAAGGCTCACCCCTTCAGGCACACCCCGGATGGCGGCGATGAGCTTGTTCACCTTGTACCACATGAGCAGGCCGCCATCCCCGGGCTTCGCCCCCTGGCCGTACTTGATCTCGATGGCGCAGGGGTCTTCCTTCATCTCGGGCAGGGCATGGATGATCTCGTCCCAGCCGAAATACCCGCTTGCTATCTGGAGGATCACGTACTTGAGAAATCTCGACCGCAGGAGCCGCGGAGGGCACCCTCCCTCCCCGGTACACATCCTCACCGGCATGCCCAGCTCCTCGTTCAGGTAGGCGATGCCCATCTGTAGGCCTTCCCACATGGTGGGAGAAAGGGCCCCGAAGGACATGCCGCCGACCATGAGGGGATATATCTCGCGGACCGGCGGGATCCAGATGTTTTCCTTCGATGCCTTGAGGAGTTCCTCAGGGGGCAGGATTCTTCCCAGCAGGGTCCTCAGCTCGAACTCGTGCCTTCCCGCATCAAGGGCGGGGTCAGTGAGCATGGAAATCCTGATGAACTTGATTCGGTCCAGGGTGCTCCCCGTATCGTTTCTCCGGCCGCCCCTCCTCCTCGGCTCGCCGCCTTTGTTGATGTGGAACCTGAGCTTGTCGTTCTCTTCGCTCCTGACCGCAAAGACGGCGTCATTGGGGCAGACCTGCGTACACAGCCCGCATCCGATGCACGCCCGCGAAGGATCGGTCACCTGATCGATGCCGTGGTAGACCTGGTAGAGGCTTGAAGGCCTGACCCCGAGCCCCACGGCCACGTCGAGGGACTTTTTGCGATGGACGCCCAGTTCGATGGCCCGCACGGGGCATGCAGAGGTGCATCTGCCGCACAGGGTGCATTTTTCCTTGTCCCAGAGGATCCGCCAGGGAAGATCCCTGGTACTCAATGAGGAAGGGTGCAGGGTTCCCACTGATTCCATAATCTTATCTCCGTTCTCGATGCGTCGACGCATGCCACGTCATACTTCATGGGCTGATATTCGAGCTTTATGTCCCTGTCGGGTATGGCCTCGTCGAGCCCGCACATCTCGGATGAGAAGGCGAACATGCCGGGTTTTCCCCCCACCACGCCGGGACGGAGCTTTTTGCTGTCCTGAACCATGAACAGGGTCTTGTCGGGGAGACACCCGATGACGCAGTTCGGTCCGTCGATGGTGAGAAACCTGCAGGCATGCTTCAGGTTGCGCAGGAATTTCGCGTCGGGATGACGCAGGAGCTCGTCGTCCTTGAGCGGCGTTATGATGTGCTTGTACTCTTCCAGTCCGAGACCGAGGATGGCGTGGCTGTAATGGAGGATGTGCGTGAACACCTCGGAGTCGGACTGATATCCCATGTAACCGGGATATCCCCGGGACAGGAGGTACTCCTTGTTCGGGATGAATGCGGTGTTCTCTCCGTTGGTCATGGTGGTATACCCCTGGATGAAGAAGGGGTGGCAGGCATAGAGGGTGATGGCGTAATTCGTGTTCTGCCTGCCCTGGGCCAGCAGAATGCGGGCCTTGAGCTCATGCCTGTCGAGGCCGAGGTAGTCCGCCACCTCCATGGGATCACCCACCTCCTTGATCATGATCGTGTCCGGCCAGAAGGAAAAGACCATCATGGACTGGTCTTCCTCCCCCATTCTCCGCAGGTCCACCCGGATCTGCATGAGCCTGCCCGCGATCTCCGCCTCGGAAAGGCCTTCCCATTCGTACGGATATTCATATACCCTGATGAGATAGACGTCTCGCCTGGGAGTTCCCTCCGGGGGTTTCCGGGAAGGCCGGATGGACAGCTTGAACTTGGTGAGCAGCCCGAGTTCCATCATGTACCGGTCAAGCTTCTTGATTCCTTCCTGGGAGAATATCCCGGAGAGTATGGGGGATCCCTTGAACTGTTCCAGGTCCCCGCCGAGGTCGGTCATGAAGAGCCCGACCCCGGAGCCATCGTGTCCTTCCTTCATGACGTCAAGCGCCCGTATCGCCACCATGGGGGACAAGGGCTCTTCACTGGTAACGGCGAACAAGCGGCACACGATTGTTCCTCCTGCATAGATTTCTTTTATGTGCGGAGTAGCCAGAAGCATGCCATGGCCGGAGAGCGACTTAAAATAGAGACAATAATGTGCCAAACGAGCCTCTTTAGTATATTAAATCAAATAGATAGCTGGGTTCTGCCTGAAAGGTTCTTTCCCTGGTCCGGGTCAGGATCGGCCTTGATAATTGAAGCAATCTTGTGCTGCAGGGCCTTATTGGCACAATATTGTTCGACAACGAGGGTCTTCACGAGGAGTCAGAAGTGGTACCTTGAAGTGGCGCTACGCCGGCTGGCTCCTTTTCTCGGTAAAACCCCTCTTGTTTCTTGACCTGCCCCCGCCTTTATCATAGAGTCTCAGGGTCGGTTCAACGCCCTAAGCGGGATTTTTCCCTTGTGAGTTTTTGTCTCTTGATAATATCAGGTGTTCGAAGAGTAGACCATGGATAAGGATGTGTCGCGCGATCGTTCAAGGGGACAGGATGCCTTTCGAGATCCTCCTGAAGACCTGGATAAGGTAGAGACGAGGAAGAGCATTCTGGAGCTCGCCGCCCTTGAGTCGTCCATCCTGGATGCCGTTCCCCAGGCGATCGTGGGACTGCATAACCGCCTGATCATTTTTGCGAACAACGCCGTCAAAGACACGTTCGGATGGGATCGAGAAGAGCTCATCGGCCGGAATGTCAACCTTTTCTACCGCAACGACAGGGAGGCGAATGATATTGCCGATTACTTCTATTCCACGCTCGCGCATCAGCGCACCTTTGTGAACGATTTCTGCTGCCGCCATAAGGACGGCAGGGATATTCTCTGCAGGATGAGGGCTGCGCGAATCGGCGAGGAATTGTCAGAACGCCGGATCGTTATTACCTATGAAGATATAACGGAAAAGATACGTGCCGAGAAAGAGCTCCAGCAATCTCGAGAGCAGCTCCGGAACCTGTCTATTCACCTCCAGACCATCCGCGAAAAGGAGAGCGCCCGGATCGCACGTGAGATCCATGACGAACTCGGACAGTCGCTTACGGCACTCCAGATGGATATTTCCTGGCTTGGAGGGCAGTTGCCCGAGAGATGCGCACCACTGAGGGAGAAGACGCACCGCATGTCGCATCTCGTCGATACGACCATTGACAGCGTTCACCGGATAATGGCCGAACTGCGCCCCACTCTGCTGGACGATCTCGGACTGACGGCGGCGATAGAGTGGCTGTCCGAAGATTTCCACAACAGGTCCGGCATCCAGTGCGATGTTTATGTGGACTGTAGGGACAGCTCCATAGGGAAAGATCTTGCAACGAACCTGTTCCGCATTCTCCAGGAAACCCTTACCAATGTGGCCCGTCACGCTCAGGCCTCGATGGTATGTGTGCGGCTCATCCAGGACAGCGGTGAGATCATCCTAGAGGTCGTGGACAATGGAAAGGGAATCACCCGCAAACAGGCCGAAAACGCGAGGTCCTTCGGGATTCTCGGGATCCGCGAACGGGTCAATCTCATGGACGGCACGGTCCGGATAACCGGAAGGTGCAGGAGGGGAACGAGGGTAAAAGTCGTTATCCCTATGGAACGAGGAGCAATCTGACATGATACGAATCCTTGTTGCGGATGATCATATCGTTGTCCGTGAAGGCGTAAAGCAGATACTTTCCAACCTGGAAGACATCGTTGTTGAAGATGAGGCGGGAAACGGGCAGGATACCCTGGAAAAGGTCCTCCGAGGCAACTTCGACGTCGTTCTGCTCGATATCTCAATGCCCGGCAGGGGCGGCCTGGAAACCCTCGAAGACATCCTGAAGGCCAGGCCAAGGCTTCCGGTGCTTATCCTCAGCATGCACCCCGAGGAACAATACGCCGTCAGGGCGCTGCGTTCAGGTGCTTCGGGATATCTGACCAAGTCCAGCGCCCCCCATGAGTTGATCTGTGCCATAAGGAAGGTGTCCCGAGGAGGAAAATACGTCACGGCGTCCCTGGCAGAAAAACTTGCCATTGAGCTGGACTCCAGTGCACAGAAACAGGGGCACGAAGTGCTTTCGAACCGTGAACACCAGGTCATGCTCATGCTCGCATCGGGGAAATCGGTAAGCGAGATCGCCGGTGAACTGTGCCTGAGCATAAAGACCGTCAGCACCTACCGTACCCGCATCATGGATAAGATGGGCATGAAGAAGAACGCAGAGCTGACCCTCTATGCCGTGAACAACCACCTCCTCGATTCCTGATACATCCTTGTGGCCCCTTTCGCCGAGACGCAGGGACACCCTTGCGCAAACGTTAAAACGTAAGTCAATACATGTGTCACTGTCAGATGATCACCGTCATCTCGACAAATTTCTGCCGACGCGAGAACAGGATGTTGCCTGATACAGGTCCCCGGCGCCCCATGATATCATGCAGAAGATAGCATCGTTTCAAGACAAGCCGAACCAATGAAGGAGATCATATGAAATCCCCGGAGAGCTTCCTGCCGGGAAGGGTTTTCATCATGGACAACCTTTCGATCTGTTTCCGTCTCCTGAAGCCCGGCGATAAGGATCTGTGGACTGATTTTGTGAACCGTTGCTCGCAGGAATCTCTGTGGCTGAGGTTTCTGTCTCCCTTCCACCCGACTCCAGAAAGGGCCCATCGATTCTGCGACATCAATCCCGAACAGGAATGCGCCATCATCGCGGAAACCACAGAGGGTGACTGCAGAAAGGTCGTCGGCATTGCACGCCTCATCAGGCTGACGGCACGGGACGAAGCCGAGTATTCAGTGATCATTTCCGATATATGGCAGAGAAAGACCCTGGGCTTCATGTTATCCGAAATGAGCATAAACCTGGCCAGGCACTGGGGTGTCAATCTCATTACGGCCGAGACAATCCATGAAAATCATCCCATCATCAAGATCCTCAAACGATTCCGGTTTAAGGTAAGCGGCAAGTGCGGAAACATGGTATCCCTCTCCTTGAAGTTCCCGATTCAATCAGAGTAGTTTCGGCTCCCGGGGGGCTCTTTCCCGGAGGATGGAGCATGCACTTCCTCAGTGATCGTTTGAAAGACGCCATCGAGGGCATGAGCGCCGCCTTGCACGGATATGTCGACCTCACCCCGTATACTTGAGGTGCAGCCCTTACACTTTTTTCTTGATTTTAAAGAATGCCGTAGATAAAAAACAAAGGGCCGGAACAAGTCCGGCCCCCGCATCCTAGTTGTGCTGCTAGAGACAGTTGTTTTGTAACTTTAAAGCGTGCAAAGCAAAAAGGAGAATGTTACAAACCAACTAGGATTTTCACAAAAGGTCCGACCTTCAGGCCGGACCTTTTTGCCTTTTAGCCTATCTTCTTTCTTCCAGCCACGAGGTCTCCGACGACAGAGGAGTCTGCCATGGTCGATGTGTCACCGAGATCGGTGAAGTCGTTGGCTGCCAGCTTTCTGAGCACCCGACGCATGATCTTTCCGGAGCGTGTCTTGGGTAGCCCGTCGGCCCACTGGATGTGATCTGGGGTGGCGATGGGCCCGATCTCCTTGCGCACCAAGGCGATGAGGTCCTTCTTCAATGCATCCGTTTTTTCAACACCCGTGTTCAGCGTGACGAATGCGTAGATGCCCTGCCCCTTGATCTCGTGCGGGAAACCGACTACGGCCGACTCGGCGACGCTCGGATGGAGGGTCAGCGCGCTTTCCACCTCGGCCGTTCCCATCCGGTGACCCGATACGTTGATGACATCGTCCACCCTGCCAGTGATCTTGTAGTCACCATCGGAGTCTCTCTCGGCGCCGTCGCCGGAGAAATAATATCCGGGGAACTGCGAGAAATAGTTTTCTCTGAGCAGTTCCTGATTGCCGTAGATACCCCTAAGCATCCCGGGCCATGCCTTCTTGATACACAGGGCGCCCTTTCCTGGACCATCGATTTCCTTGCCGTCCTCACTGAGAAGAGCCGGCACTACACCGAAAAACGGGACCATGGCCTTGGCGGGTTTGATGTCGATGGCTCCGGGCAATGGAAGGATCATGTGCCCGCCGGTCTCAGTCTGCCACCACGTGTCGACTATCGTGCACCTGCCCCCGCCGACCTTGTTGTAGTACCACCACCAGGCCTCGGGGTTGAGCGGCTCACCCACGGAACCAAGAACCCGCAGGGATGAGAGGTCGTGCTTTTCGACCCACTCGTCACCCTCTTTGGCCACTGCCCGGATGGCTGTCGGCGCGGTATAGAAGTTGTTGACCCGGTATTTTTCGACAACGGCCCAGAACCTGTCGAATCCGGGATAACTGGGGACGCCCTCGAACAGGATGCTCGTGTACCCGTTGCAGAGAGGCCCATATACTATGTAGCTGTGTCCGGTCACCCATCCTATGTCGGCGGTGCACCAGTAGACGTCTTCATCGTTTACGTCGAAGGCGATCTCCTGGGTCATGGATGCGTAGAGGAGGTACCCTGCGGTCGTATGGAGAACGCCCTTGGGCTTTCCCGTGGAGCCCGATGTATAGAGAATGAACATTGGATCTTCAGCGTCCATCTCTTCGGGGGCGCAATAACTGGCTGCCTTTTCCATCAGGCCCTCATACCATATGTCGCGATCTTCCTTCATGCTGACGTTCGTGCCGGTGCGTTTTACCACGACCTGCTTCGTGATGGTCGGGCACTGTTCGATGGCTTTGTCCGCGTTGTCCTTCTGGGGGACGGCCTTGGCACCCCGGTACGTCCCGTCGCAGGTGATGATCAGCTTGGATTTGCAATCGTTGATCCTGTCCCTCAGGGCCTCGGAGGAGAAACCGCCGAACACGATGGCATGGAGGGCGCCGATCCTCGTGCAGGCGAGCATGGTGATGGCCAGTTCGGGGATCATGGGGAGGTAGATGGTGACCACGTCACCCTTCTTCACGCCGAGATCCTTGAGTACGTTGGCGAATTTGTTGACCTCACGGTACAGATCTCCGTAGGTGTACACCTTCCAGTCGTTGGGGTCGTTTCCCTCGAAGATGATGGCCGCCTTGGTCTTCTTCGTCTTCAGGTGGCGGTCCAGGCAGTTGTAGCTGACGTTGAGCTTTCCGCCTTCGAACCATTTCACATGGAGGTCATCGCCGAATGACCAGTCCGAAACCTTATCCTTTTCAAAAGGCTTGAACCAGCTCAGCCTCTTAAGGGCCTGCTTCGACCAGAACGCATCGGGATTCTCTATGGATTCTTTATACAGGCGCTCGTACTCGGCCCTGCTCTTGATGTGTGACTTCTCCCTTACTCTGTCGGGAACGGGGAATACCTTGTCATAAAAATCTTGTTCATTCGTAGCAGCCATTCTCCTTCTCCTTCTCCTTGTTTTTTAACCAAGCACACAGTAGTGAAACAAACCGTTGCGCTTAATTCATGCCGGTTCTCGGGCCGATATTCTGCCCGCGCTTTCCTGCTGCCAGAGCTATATAGTCGAGAATGTGCTGTTTGAATGTCAGGGGGACTCTGTTTTCAAGGAGGTTTAACGTCTTACGCGCCGTAGGAGAATGTCTTACATCGGCGCAGCGGGACAGGATGACGTGAGGCCTGTCTTATCCGATCATCTCACAGGACATCTTGATCCCAAGGGGAATGTACGGTTCAGCCCCGTCATATCGTTTCTCCCCCTTCGAAAGGATAACCACGGAGCCCCGGCTCCTTGGCCGCACTATGCCTTCTTCGCCTTGAACCTTTTGGTATCGATGGAGTACTTCTCCACCTTGTACTGGATGATGCGCTTGGTCGTGCCGAGAAGCCGTGCCGCCTGGCTCTGATTCCCCTTGGCATCCTTCATCGCATCGATGATGAGGGAGCGCTCATAGGTATTCACCAGGCTCTCGAGCTTCCCGTGATGTTTCTTTTCGGGAGCCGCCGCCTTCATCTGGAGCGAGGGGGGGAGATGAATGCTGTCGATGGTGTCCCCTCCGGCCAGGAGCACGGCCCGTTCCATGCAGTTCTCCAGTTCGCGGACATTCCCCGGCCAGTGGTATGCCAGGAGGAAGTCGATGGCAGGGGTGGAGATACGTTTGATGGACTTCTTGACCTGCCGTGAATATTTTTCCACAAAATAGTCGGCGAGAAGAATGATGTCTCCTCCCCGTTCACGCAGAGGCGGCATGTAGACCGGGAACACGTTGAGACGGTAATAGAGGTCCGACCTGAATTTGCCTGATGCCACGTCCTGGTCGAGGTCCCGGTTGGTGGCGGTGATGATCCGCACGTTCACCTTGACGATGCTGTTGGATCCCAGCGGCTGGAACTGGCGTTCCTGGATCACCCTTAAGAGTTTTGCCTGGGCCAGCGACGAGAGCTCGCCGACCTCGTCGAGGAAGATGGTTCCGCCGTTGGCCTCTTCGAACCTCCCCCTGCGTTTCTGGTTGGCGCCCGTGAAGGCCCCCCGTTCGTGTCCGAACAGCTCGCTCTCGATGAGGGTATCGGGCATGGCAGCGCAGTTCACTTCCACGAAGGGTCCGTTGGAGCGGGGGCTGTTCTTGTGGATGGCCCTTGCCACGAGTTCTTTGCCGGTGCCGGTCTCACCGTGGATGAGCACGGTGGTATTGGAGTCCGACACCTGTGATACGAGGCCGAAGACCTCTTTCATGGTCTTCGAATTTCCGATGATCTCGTCCGAGGGACGCTGGCTCCTGCCGATGATGTTCCTGAGCCTGCGGTTCTCCTCCTCGATGGCCCGCATGTGCACCGCCTTGGCGATGAGCTCCGCCACTTCGCCCAGGAGCTTCAGCTCGTATTCCTGGTTGTCCACTTCCTGGGCCACCTTGTCCGCGGAAAGGACCCCCACGACCTTTTCGTCATAGATGATGGGGACGCAGAGAAACGCGAGATCCTCCTGGTTCAGCTTCTTCCTGGCGCCCGTCCGGTCGAGGAACTGCTTGTCCTTGCCGATATTTCTGACGACCATGGGTTTGCCGGTCTGGGCCACCTGGCCGGTGATGCCTTCTCCGGGCAGGTAGGTGATATCCAGGCCGTCGATGTCGACTCCGTGGGCCACATCGAGGATGGCGACACCGGTATCCCTGTCGAGGATGGAGATCATGCCCCTGTTCATACCGGTATTGGAGCTGAGGTCCTGGAGAACCTTTTCGAGCTGCATACGCAGGTCACGCGGCGAGGCGATGATACGGGCGATATCGTGGAGCACCTGCAGGTCGTCATAGCTGAACGGTTTCATTATACTCTCCTCTTGTGTGCATCCTATCGGCGCTTGCAGGTGCCATATATAACACATATTTGAAACCTATCAAGTTAAATAATTCAAAAAAGTATCATAAAATATAAATAACAACAATATTGTGTAATAAAGGCACTGCCATCTAATCAATATCATATGTATAATCAATAAGATAATGGCATTAACCATGCTTGGCATTTCCGTTGCTATGCAGCCCTCTCAGAAACCTACAAGGAGGATTCATTATGATTAGTTCGGGAGATACAGCGTGGATGCTGGTGGCAACAGCACTCGTCATGTTGATGACACCGGGACTCGGTCTCTTTTACGGCGGCATGGTGCGTTCGAAGAATGTGCTCGGCACCATGATGCACAGCTTCATGTGCCTCGGCATCGTGTCGATGCTCTGGGTGTTCTTCGGCTACAGCCTGGCCTTCGGGCCTGACATCGGTGGCATCATAGGGTCATTGAAGTGGGTCGGGCTATCAGGCGTGGGAATGGATCCCGGACCCTATTCCGACAAAATCCCGCACCTCGTTTTTTCAGCCTTCCAGCTCATGTTCGCCATCATTACCCCGGCGCTCATCACGGGCGCGTTCGCCGAGCGCATGAAGTTCTCCGCCTTCGTCCTCTTCACCATCCTCTGGACCACGCTGGTCTACTTCCCCGTCTGCCACTGGGTCTGGGGCGGCGGCTGGCTCGGCAAAATGGGGGCGCTTGACTTTGCCGGAGGCACGGTCATCCATATCAACTCCGGCGTCGCAGCCCTTGCTGCAGCGCTCATCATCGGCAAGCGTACGGGTTTTCGGCAGGAGCCGTTCTACCCCAACAACCTCACCCTCACCATGCTCGGGGCAGGCCTGCTCTGGTTCGGATGGTTCGGTTTCAATGCAGGGAGCGCCGTTGCATCCAACGGTGTCGCCGGCCTCGCCTTCTTCACCACCCACGTCGCCACTGCAGCGGCCGCGCTCTCGTGGATTATCTTCGAGCGGATCATCAGGAAAAAGCCCACAACCCTCGGGTTCGCATCGGGTGCCGTTGCCGGTCTGGTAGCCATTACTCCTGCGGCGGGTTTCGTCACTCCCTTGCCTGCCGTATTCATCGGCTTTGTGGCTGGCATGCTCTGCTACTTCGCCATCCTTGCCAAGGAGAAGCTGGGATATGACGACTCCCTGGACGTGGTGGGCGTACACGGTGTCGGCGGGCTCTGGGGCGCTCTCGCCACGGGCCTGTTCGCTTCGGTCAATGCCCAGGGGCTCTTCTACGGGAACCCTCACCAGTTCCTGGTCCAGCTCACCGGGGCGGTGGCAGCCATCGTCTTCTCCTTCATCATGACATCGCTGATCCTCTTCGTGATCAAGAAGATCACCGGTCTGCGGGTTGAGGAAGACGAGGAGGTGCAGGGCCTGGACAGGAGCATGCACGGTGAAGCGGGATATTACCTGAGATAACCGTATGGAAGGTGGACACACCCGACGCGGATGAAGCTACTTCCACAAGAATATTGAAAGGAAAAGACCATGAAGAAGATAGAGGCCATCATCAAACCCTTTAAGATGGACGAGGTGAAAAACGAGCTCCAGTCCATAGGTATCAGTGGCATGACCATCACCGAGGTGAAGGGCCATGGACGCCAGAAGGGACACAAGGAGATCTATCGGGGCGCCGAATACAATGTCGACCTGATCCCCAAGATCAAACTCGAGCTCGTCGTTCCGGATGGACTGGTGGAAAAGGCTGTAGAAACGATCATGAACACGGCACGTACGGGCAAGATAGGCGACGGGAAGATATTCATCATGCCGATCAATGACGTGATCCGCATACGTACCGGTGAATCCGGAGACGGGGCCATCTAGGCCGCCGGGACTCCGGGTGCGGGGACCATGGACCCCATGCCCGGAGTCCATGGAGACATGCCGGGACAATGGAAGGAAAAACGCTCACCAGAGAGCTCACTGACCGTACGGACCACACCGTCATCGCACTCACCAGCGGTCTCGGGAAGGCCGATCACCTGCAGTGGTGCATGGCGGCCGTCGGGGGTTACGGGAGGAGGGAGCTATGCCCTCACTCGGACATAGACCTCCTGCTCCTCATCGACCGCAGGGCCTCCCTCGAGGAAACGGAGAAGAACCTCCGGGGACTTCTCTACCCCCTCTGGGACAGGGGCTTCACCGTGGGATACAGCGTGCGGACCGTCAAACAGGCGCTGCGGGACACCAGGGACGATTTCTTTTTCAGGACCGCTCTCCTCGATGTCCGATATCTCTGCGGGAGGCGGGATCTCTTCGACGACCTGGCGAAATCCTGTGCCGGAGACCGGCATATCCGTGACACCAAGAAGTTCCTCCAGTACCTCGAGGCACATATCGCCAAGCGTCATGAACGGTACGGCGACGCATCGTACAACCTGGAACCCGACATCAAGGAGGGCACCGGAAGCCTGCGGGATTACCACTGCCTCATGTGGGTGCTCAAGGCTGCATCGTACAATCCCAAGGCCGTTTCGGCCTCATCCTACCTGACTCCAGCTGACCGCAGGGAGCTCGAAGAAGCTGCGGACAGACTCCTCGAGATCCGGTACCGCCTGCACGAGCTCTCGGGCAGAAAGACGGACAGGCTTTCCTTCGAGTACCAGAAACCTCTTGCGGATAAACTGGGGTTCAGGGGCAATGGAAACGAGACATCCTCGGAACTCCTCATGCGCAGTTTTCACTGCGCCGCTCTTTCCATCAAGTCCATAGCCGAATCTATGCGGCTCCACTACATATCCGACTTCGGGCTCAACAGGCGAAGCACGCCCCGGGTGATCGATCCCGACTTCAGGCTCGAGGCGGGCCTCATCTCCTTTTCACACCCGGAAGAGATCAGTCCGAGACCATTGCTTGTTCTGGACATATTCGTTCACATGGCAACACTCGGCGCATCCCTGTCCGGCAGGGCGAGGAATAACCTGAGGGAATCGCACAACCTCATCTCCCCGGAACATCAGGGCGATGAAGTCAGAGAAAGATTCCTGCGCATCCTTGACGGCGAACACGCCATGTCCGCCCTGACCGCAATGCTGGAGACCGGCATCCTTGAACGATTCATCCCCGAGTTCGCAACCATCAAGGGCAGGACGCAGGTGGACATCTATCACACCTGGACAACGGATCTCCACAGCATACGGACGATCCACGAGCTCCATGCGCTTGAACGGGAGGAAGGGGATGTATTCAACCTGGTTCAGGACCGCGAAGTCCTGTATTTCGCGGCGTTCATCCATGACATCGGCAAGGGTTACGGCCGCCCCCACTCCCTCATAGGGGCATCCCTGGCCCACGATATTGCCGTCCGGATGGGATTCCCGGAGAAGAGGGCGGATCTCGTCGCCTTTCTTGTGCATCACCACCTCCTCCTGCCCGATACGGCATATCGGCGCGACCTCTCCGAGGAGAAGGTGGCGCTTGAATGTGCACGCATCGCACGGGATGAACAATCTCTCGCCATGCTCTACCTCCTCAGCGTTGCCGACTCACGTGCCACGGGTCCGCGTGCCTGGGATGGATGGAAAGCGAGTCTGCTCCTGGAACTCTTTTCCAAGGCCCTTCACGCTCTCCAGCGTGGTGTGTTGCGGGATCCGAACACCATGATCATCCTGGAGGAGCGATGGAACCGCCTCATCAGGGAGGTATCCGAAGAGCTCGGCGCCCGTCAGGGAGGGCGCCTCTGGGTCCTTCCCCAGGCCTACGTGATCCATACGGACACGGAGCTCATCAAGCGTCACCTCAGGCTCAGCGCCGGGATATCGGGGCTTGACGACATCACCGTCGACATACGTGAGCACGGGAACCATGTCCGGATCACCATCGTCACGAAAGACCGCCCAGGGCTTTTTGCCATGATGGCAGGGATTTTCGCCATGAACCACCTCGATATCCTCTCGGCCCAGGTTTTCACCTGGCTCGACGGTATCGCCGTGGACACCTTTCATGTCGTCCCGCCATGGGAGGACTATGCCCACTGGGATCGCATCACGGAGCATTTCAGGGCGGCATGCACGGGGAAGCTGGACATCGCCAGCGGTGTGGACGGCACAAGGCCGCTCAGGACCGAATCCGCCATAAGGTCGTCGTCACGCCCTCGGGTCACGCTGGACAATACCTTCTCAGACTTCTTTACCCTCATCGATGTGCACTCGCCCCGGAGGTTCGGACAACTCTACAGGACAGCCAGGACCATCTCCTCACTCGGGCTTGATATCCACCGTGCGTTCCTGTCGCACACAGGCGACCCATGTACGGATGTGTTCTACGTGGTGGACGAGTTCGGGGAGAAGATCACCGAGGCAGGTATGATGAAAAAGGTCGAGCAGGAAATTGCGTCAGCCATAGAGTGAGCGGGAAGATCGGCCCATCATCAGGGATCGTACCGGTCGTCCCCCCACCATTTATACTGTATTTCATGGTCAGGGACGGATGGATCGGGACTGAGCGGGGAGAGTGTAAGGTAGGTCAAGGCTTTATAAACGAACCTTGTTATTATGCGGGCCACGGGCTGACCTCCTTTCTCCGGTTTTCAGCTATATGTGTAGCACGGAATCGGGCCAAGGGTGCTACGAAAAGAACCCCAGAAAAACAACAGGAAAAAACTGGTACCGGAATCGGAATCGCGTGGTTCGATACCATCCTTTCAGATCAGGATCTCGACCGCATAGAAACCGCTTCGCGCTGAATAGTGCACCTCATGTCCGAGGTTGCGGAGGATATGTTCCATACGGGTGTTCCCGGGGTCCATCATGCTTGCGAAGCGTGAAACGCCGCGTTCCCTGCCGGCGGCGATGATCCTTTTGAGCAGGGATTTGCCCAGGCCCAGGTTCTGCCAGTCATCCCGGACCGCAAGGGCCAGGTCCGTGACGTCCTCGTGGGCATCGTATGCATAGCGGGCTACGGCGATGATGACCTCCCTTCCCCCCTCTTCGCTCACGGCGACCAGGGCGAAGTCGGTTTTGTAGTCGATGTGCGTGAACTGATGGACCATGGCTTCAGGAAGGACATCGAGATTTCTCAGAAAACGCAGATGAACGGTCCGGCGGGAAATCCTGTTGAACATATCCACGAGGAGCTCTCCATCGGCGGGAAGTATCGGCCTGATCATCACCTCCCGAGAGTCCTTGAGGGTTATGCGGTCTTCGTGTCCCTGTGCCTGCATGAGCATGCCTCTCTGAAGATCATCTTATCCGTCATCCTGTATGCTAGCAGGTACTTTGCCTGGTTGAAAGCACACATGTATTGGGCTATGCTTATCCGGCCTTGCATGCAAGGCGTATTACCCGACAGGAGCACGACGTCATGACGAAGGTAATGATCCATCCTGCCACTTATGCGGATGTCGCGGGCGCCGTGGACAGGGCGTTCGATCTGTTCCCTCTGGACCTGAAGGGAGCCAAGGTGCTGATCAAGCCCAATGTGCTCCGGGCGTCCCTTCCCGAAGAAGGCATAGCGACCCACCCCTCGCTCCTCAGGGCGGTGGTCGACAAGGTGGAATCCATGTATCCCGGAGACCTCATTGTGGGCGACAACCCCGGACTGTTCAACTACGGGGCGAACGAGGAAAGCTTCCGGCGGACAGGCCTCATGGATGCCGCGAAGGGCCATTATCGGAACATCGGGGACGAATCCGTCAAGATCTCCTTCAATCCGGCATTCATGCCCGAGGTGAGCGTGTCCAGGGCGGTCCTGGATGCGGACATCATCATCAGCCTGCCGAAGTTCAAGACCCACGGCCTGACCATGGTCACCGGGTGCATCAAGAACTGTTACGGCTATCTGCCCGGCGCACAGAAGGCGATGCTCCACAAGGCATCCGGCGATGCCGAGCGGTTCCAGGAAATGCTCGTCGATGTATTCCGGATCCGCGTGCCTGATCTGTTCATCGTGGATGCCGTCGTGGGCATGGAGGGCAACGGTCCTGCCTCGACGGATCTGCGGGATATCGGCCTTATCCTGGCCTCCGACAATGCGGTGGCCATGGATGTGGTCATTGCTGCCATGATGGGCATCAGCCCGGGACGGCTACGGTTTCTCCTGAAGGCAAAGGAGGCCGGCCTGGGGGATTACGATCTCCGATCCTGCGAGGTGATCGGGACATTGCAGCGGCTCGACGGCTTCAGGCTACCTCCGTCAGGCGGCGAGGCGGTACTCCACAATGAGGCCGTGCAGTCCATGATCCACAGCCGCATGGTTATGCGGCCCAAGGCCGATCCCGAGTTGTGCACGGGGTGCGGCACGTGTGTGGACCAGTGCCCCGTATCGGCGCTGACCATGGAGGATGCAGTGCCCGTCGCGGACTTCGGTACATGCATCGCCTGTTACTGCTGCCAGGAGATCTGCCCGGAAAAGGCCATATCTTTGAGATAAAACTCGGGGGGCGATCACCGTCGCCCCCCGAAGCTATTCTAGCTGATGAAGAGCATTTCCCAGTACTTGGGTATGGGCCACAGCTCGTTGTCCACATAATGCTCGAGGGTATCGACCTTCTCCCTGATGTCCAGCATGGTCTTTTTGATTTCGCTGCAGATGTACGATGCCTTCTTCTCTTCCGACGAGATGGCATTTGCCTTGTCGATCCTGAGGTTGAGCTCGCTCACCAGCCTCTGCGTATCGCCGATCAGTGAGCTCAATGTCTTCACGAGCTCTTTCTGGGGCTTCAGCCCCCTGCCGTCACCGATGACCTCGATGGCCGACCTTACGGACCCCGCAACCACCCTCTGGTACTGCAGGGCTGCAGGCAGGATCTGGTTCTGCACCATATTGGCCAGGGTTACCGCCTCGATGTCGACTTCCTTGATGTATCGCTCCAGACGGACATGGTAACGTGATTTCAGTTCCACGGATGACAGCACGCCGTATTTTTCAAAGAGCTTGAAGGCCTTGTCGGTGATGAGATCCTTCAGCGCCTCACCACTGGTCTTCTTGTTCGGCAGCTTCCTCTTCGCGGCCTCGGCCTCCCACTCCTTGGTGTAGTTGTCTCCCATGAAGAGGATCGCCTTGTTGGCCTTCACCTCTTCTTTGATGACGTCCAGGGCTGCCTGGCTGACATTCCCGCCCTTTGCCTTGACCTTGATCTTTGTTGCAAGGATGTCAAGGCTCTCGGCGACAATGGTGTTGAGCGCCGTGGCCGGGAAGGAAATGGACTGAGAAGAACCGACGGCCCGGAACTCAAACTTATTGCCGGTGAAGGCGAAGGGCGACGTCCTGTTCCTGTCCGTGCTGTCCTTGCTCAGGACAGGCAGCTTCGAGACGCCGAGGTCTATGATGGCTTCGTCTGTGGCCTTGGAGATCTTGCCCTTCTCGATGTCGTCCAGGATCTGGGTGAGCTGCTCGCCCAGGAACACCGAGATGATCGCAGGGGGAGCCTCGTTTGCGCCGAGCCTGTGGTCATTGCCGGCCGAGGCGACGGAGGCCCTGAGAAGGTCGGCATGAACGTTGACCGCCTTGATGGTCGCCATGAGGAAAACGAGGAATTGTATATTGTCATGGGGGGTCCTGCCGGGATTGAGCAGGTTATTACCGAGATCGTCGGAAAGAGACCAGTTCAGGTGCTTGCCCGAGCCGTTGATCCCTGCGAACGGCTTTTCATGGAGAAGCAGGCTCAGCTTGTGGTTCATCGCCACCCTCTTCATGGTCTCCATGACGAGCTGGTTATGGTCAGCCGCGAGGTTTGCCTCTTCGAAGATCGGGGCTATCTCGAACTGGCTGGGCGCCACTTCATTGTGCCTGGTTTTGGCCGGTATGCCGAGCTTGTAGAGCTCTTCCTCCACGTCGTGCATGAAGGAGAGGATCCTTTCCTTGATGCTGCCGAAGTACTGGTCTTCCAGCTGCTGACCCTTGGGGGGAGCCGCTCCGAGGAGGCTCCGTCCGCTCAGGACCAGATCCTGCCTCTTGTAGTAGTAGTCCTGGTCGATGAGGAAGTATTCCTGCTCCGGTCCGAGGGTGGCGAACACCTTCTTCGATTCGTTGTTGCCGAGCAGGCGCAGGAGGTTGACGGCGCTCCTGTTGATGGCATCTATGGATCTCAGGAGGGGTGTCTTCTTGTCCAGGGCCTCACCCGTGTAGGAGATGAAGATGGTCGGGATGCACAGGGTGGTGCCGAGGCCGTTCTTGATGATGAAAGCGGGGCTGGTGGGGTCCCATGCGGTATAGCCGCGGGCCTCGAAGGTGGACCTCAGTCCCCCGCTCGGAAAGCTCGATGCGTCGGGTTCACCCTGGATGAGCTGCTTTCCCGAGAACCTCTCGATGACATCGCCTGCATCGGTGAACTCGATGAAGGAATCATGCTTCTCGGCGGTGGTCCCGGTCATGGGCTGGAACCAGTGGCAGTAGTGGGTGGCCCCCTTGTCGATGGCCCATTCCTTGATGGCGTGGGCAACGGAGTTTGCGGTATCGAGGTCCAGCTTGCTCCCTTCGTTGATGATCTCGATGACTTTACGATAGACACCTTTGGGCAGCTTTTCCATCATCACCTTGGTGCTGAAGATGTCTTCACCGTAATACTTGGAGACCTGTACCTCCTTCTCCTTTTCAATGAAATAGCTTCGTTCGTAAGCAGCGAATGTGTTACTGGCCTTCATGCGTTCCTCCATAGTTATTGATAGTGCCGTGCAATGATCCATTCCCGTAGTTCGTCCTCCCCTCAGCAAGGAAGGTGCCAAGTCGATTATGAAATAGTGTATTGATATTATAGGACATTACGCATTTCTTGCCTGATGCGCATCAACAATAATGTTACAGTTCCGATTGCTTTTCACATTATTGTTCCTTGAAGACACGTGCTGCAGACCCCGGATATGGAGAAACATGCAGGCATCTCCTGTGGCCTGTTGTCCATGCCCTGCTCCTGCCGGCATAGGCATGTACATTGCATTATGTGGTGAGGTTGATGAGAGGTCGTCTAACTGGCAGGACACGAGACTCTGGATCTCGTTATGGTGGTTCGAATCCATCCCTCTCAGCCACCTTTCGGATACGTCCTCTCTATGCATCATCTTCACGGAAGAGAGCTCTGCCAGGATTTCTTCTCTCCCTGCGAGAATAAAATGATGACCCCTCCGTCCCGCGTCGTAAGAGACGGAGGGGTTTGCCCGGCGAAGCAGCGACTGTTCCTAGAAGAGGAATATCGGGTACGTGTCCGGGTTCTTTCCGAAACACGTGATATCGTCGATCTTCTCGATCTTCGACCCTTTCAGCAGGGCGTACAGTGTCCGCTCCACGCCTATGCCTGCGCCCATGGTCTCGGGGAAGTAGGGCCTCCCCTTCTTGTCCTTCATGTGTACCGCGGTCAGGAACGGACCGTAACCGTCGAGGTTGGCGATGTTCTCCAGCATGCCGTTCTCGAACACCGGGGCCTCGGGGATGATCTTGTTGTCGATGAGCCGGCAGATGATGGGCTCATAGAGCCATTCCCTGATGGCGCCGGAGAGCACCTCCAGGGCCGGGGTGAACTTACCCGATTTTCTCAGGATGGACTTGGCGCAGATATCGTAGTTGTAGATCATGTCCGAGGAGAAGGACGAGATGGGCAGCCTGCTCCCGTCAGCCTGGATATAGGGGTAGATGAGGTCGTAGTTCTCCCTCATGAGGCCCGTGACCCAGAAGAACTGTCCTTTCACGTCCTCCCCCACCTTTGCGTCGAGGTCGACCTTGCCGTACTTCTTCAGGGCCTCGTCGTGACGGACCCGGGGGAACGGCTGCTTGGGAACCTCGATGGCCACGCCCAGGTCCTTGAGGCTGTCCTCGTTCTTCTCAGCGATGGCCGTGACGGCAGCGATGATCATCCGCTCGAAGAAGTCCACGGCCCTCTCGAAATCCTCCTTGAGCATCTTCTTCACCCTGTCCGGATCGTTCTTGTACTGGTCGAAATCGACTCCCCTGTTCCTCCTGAGCTCGACATCGATCTGGGAGAAGTCGATGAGGTATTTACCCCTCTGCTTCCTCTGGGGGCTCTCGATCTCCAGCCTGATGTTCGGCGAGTCGATGAATATGCCCTTGAGCTTCGGATTGAAGCACGCGAGGAACTTCATGTAGATCATGGAGTGCGTCGCCACGTACGGCATGCCCTTGTAGTGAATCGTGGGCACATGCTCCACATCGTGGGCCAGCGGATCCGTCACCGGGCTCATCTCAACGCGTTCCAGATTCAGGAGGCCTTCATTCACGAGATAATTATTTATGGCGGTCACGAACGTGGTGCGCACGTTCATAGCGTTGTAGATGGTGTCGTTGACCCACTTGTTCACGTAGTTGTCGCGAACGAACTCTTCGAATGTTGAACCGGATTGGCCGATGGTCGCTTGGAAATGGAACAGATCTTCACCGATGAAACCCATCTTTTTCCTCCTGGAGTTTATTTGGCCCCTTTCAAGGCCTTCTCGTGAATGGCTCTATTATAAGCAACCTACATGCCATGTGGAAACAGGATATTTTGACGGACCGGCAGATCCTGACGCTGCTGCGTCGTCTACTATACAAGGTATCGAAAGTCACGGGAGGCGATTGATACATATTCGTGCCGTTCAGGCACGGTTCAGATGCAGTACTTGTCGAACTGCTCCGGCAGAGGGGTGCTGTAGTCCCCACTGAAGCACGCAGTACAGTAATCGCCCGGGTTCTCAACGGTGCTGAGCATGCCCGGTATGGTGAGGTAGCCCAGGGAATCGGCATTCAGGTACGCCCTGATCTGTTCGATGGACTTCTCGCTGGCGATAAGCTCGGAGTGCTTGGATATATCGATGCCGTAATAGCACGGATGCATGATGGGCGGCGAGCTGATCCTCACGTGCACCTCACGGGCCCCCTTGTCCCGGAGCAGCCGCACGATCTGACGCATGGTGGTGCCCCGAACGATGGAATCGTCCACAAGGACCACACGTTTTCCGTCGAGCACGCCGCTCACCGGGTTGAGCTTCACCTTGACGTCGAGTTTGCGCTTGTCCTGGTGGGGGGCAATGAAGGTGCGGCCCACATAGTGGTTCCTGATGAGTCCTATTTCATAACGCAGTCCCGATACCCGTGCAAATCCCAGGGCAGCAGTGTTGCCCGAGTCGGGAACCGAGATCACGATGTCCGCATCCGCCGGTGAGTCCTCGGCGAGTCTCTTTCCGAGCTTGCGCCGTATCTTGTCCACCTTTTCCCCGAAGATGAGGCTGTCCGGCCGGGAGAAATATATGTGCTCGAAGATGCAGAAGCTCTTCCTCGGCGATTCCGGGAGCCAAAGGGATCTCATGCCATCCTTGTCGATGACGACGACTTCTCCGGGCTTCACCGGGCGGATGTACTCGGCGCCCATGATGTCGAAGGCGCAGGTCTCGGAGGCGACCATGAACGCATCGCCGTGCCTGCCGATGCTCAGGGGCCTGAATCCGAGAGGATCACGGGCCGCGATGAGCGTGTCCTGCGTGAGAAACACGAAACAGTATGCCCCCACGAGCTTTTTCAGGGCGTCCATGACGGACGAGACGACGTCGCCCTCCCGCGACCTGGCGATGAGGTGCAGCACGATCTCGCTGTCGGACGTGGTCTGGAAGATGGAGCCCGAGTCCTGCATGTCCTTCCTGAGCTGGGAGGCATTGGTGATGGTTCCGTTGTGTGCGACCGCGATCTTTCCGGTCCTGCACTCGATCAGGATGGGCTGGGCGTTGATGAGCGTGGTGGTCCCCCGGGTGGAGTAACGGTTGTGGCCGATCGCCGCGTGACCTGTGAGCTTGGGCATGACCGCGGGATCGGCGAAGACCGACCATACGAGCCCCAGCCCCTTGTGATGTTCCAGACAGGACCCGTCGGCGGACGCTATCCCGGCACTCTCCTGACCGCGGTGCTGGAGGGCATAGAGCCCGAGGTACACCTGCTCTGCTGCCCGTTCATCTCCGTATATGCCTACGATGCCGCATTCTTCGTGCCAGTGATCGTCCGGTTGATCCTGCATGCTCATTGCTCACCAGCCTTAGGATAGTCTGTGACTGACGGGTTCCTGCAATCACGGGGCCATGCTTAACTCATTCGGCAGGTACGGTCAAGAGGGCACTATTGCTTTGTACGCTCACCGCTTAGAAAGCCGGAATCGGAACATATTCGTGCAGTGCTCCCTAATTGATTCAATATTGTCGAAAAGACTCCTCTACTTGTAGCTGTCCTTGTGAATATCCTTCACCGCCCTTCCCGACGGGTCAGGCATCCGTGCGAACGCCTCGTCCCACTTGATGGCCGTGGGCGTGGAGCAGGCCACCGACGGGCCTTCGGGGACGCAACGGGCCGCGCTGTCCAGGGGGAAGAACTCCTGGAAGATCGACCGGTAGTAGTATGCCTCCTTGGTGACCGGTGTGTTGATGGGAAACCGGTACCGTGCGTTTTCCATCTGGAGGTCACTCACCTCGTGGGACGCCATATCGCGCAGGGTGTCGATCCAGCTGTATCCCACGCCGTCGGAGAACTGCTCCTTCTGGCGCCATGCGACCTCGGACGGAAGGTAATCCTCGAAGGCCTGTCGCAGGATGTGCTTCTCCATCCTGCCTCCCGTGCACATCTTGTCCGACGGGTTGAGGCGCATGGCCGTGTCCATGAATTCCTTGTCCAGAAACGGTACCCGGCCCTCCACTCCCCAGGCGGCAAGCGACTTGTTGGCGCGCAGGCAGTCGTATTTGCTGAGCATGGAGAGCTTCCGCACGGTCTCATCGTGGAACTCCCGGGCGTCCGGCGCTTTGTGGAAATAGAGGTAACCGCCGAAGATCTCGTCGGCGCCTTCGCCGGACAGGACCATCTTGACGCCCATGGACTTGATCTTGCGTGCCATGAGGTACATGGGCGTGGAGGCCCTGATGGTGGTCACGTCATAGGTCTCGATATGGTAGATCACGTCGCGCACTGCATCGAGACCTTCCTGGACGGTAAAGGTGAAGTTGTGGTGGATGGAGCCGATGTAGTCCGCCACCTTCTGGGCGGCCGTGAGGTCCGGAGACCCCTCCAGCCCGATGGCAAAGGAGTGCAGCTGGGGCCACCAGGCATCCTTCAACCCGCCCGTCTCCACCCGTTTGGCCGAATACTTCTTGGCCACGGCGGAGATGATGGAGCTGTCGAGCCCTCCGGACAGGAGCACGCCGTAGGGCACGTCACTCATGAGCTGGCGTTCCACGGCCTCTTCCAGGGCCCGCCTGAGATCCCTTATGCTGCTGCTGGCGCCCTCCACGGCGCCGTATTCCATCCAGTCCCGCTCGTAGTACCGCCTGGGGGCTCCTTCGGTGCTGAGGAGGAGATGACCTGGGGGAAACTCCTCTACCTGGTTGCACACCCCCATGAGGGCCTTCATCTCGGAGGCCACGTAGAAGTTGCCGTGTTCGTCGCGGCCCGTGTACAGGGGACAGATGCCTATATGGTCGCGTCCTATGAGGTAGACGTCCTTCTCGCTGTCGTAGAGCGCAAAGGCGAAGATGCCGTTGAGGTCTTCCAGAAAATCCGCGCCCCTCTGCCGGTACAGGGCAAGGATGATCTCGCAGTCGGATTCGGTCAGGAACTGGTGGGGCTCTTTCAGGGTTTTCTTGAGGTCCTTGTGGTTGTAGATCTCCCCGTTGACCGCCAGGGCCACCTTTCCGTCCGCGGTGTAGAGCGGCTGGGCGCCCTTGTTCACGTCCACAATGGAGAGCCGTTCATGGGCCAGGACGGCCCGGTCGTTCACGTAGATGCCGCTCCAGTCCGGCCCGCGGTGGCGCATGGTGCGGGTCATTTCCAGGGCCCGGCTGCGGAGTTCCTTCAGATCAGTCCTGATGTCGAAGATACCGAGTATGGAGCACATGTCTTGTTCCTCTTGGTGTTAGATTTTCAGGAAGAGTATATGCAAATCAGCGGCCAGGCAAGGGGGGGATATTTGTTTCACTGCATGGGTGAAAAAATAAACCTGCCGTTTCGTGCATCCCGCAGACTGCTTCAGAAATCTTCACATGCGGGATGCACGAAACGGCAGGCCGGAATTCTCAAGTATACTATCTGGCAGAAATCCTCGGGTTCTTCACCCCATATCTCTAAGTATGATCTCTACGATGCCATCCAGCTTATCCTTGAGACCATCGGAGAGCTCCTCGTCAAAGCACACCGCATCACCGATCTCGATGCCGTAGACCGCCCCGATCTCGGGCATGTCGATGCCGCAGCTCCTGCCCAGGTCGATGATCTCGAAGAAGTGCAGGCCGTGTGAGGTGAACAGGTGCATGGTCCCGGGCCCGCCCTCAGGGGATATCCTCCTGACCTCACCGGGTTCGCCCTCCCTGGTGCACATGGCATCGATGACGAAGACGCGATCATAGCCCGTCATGATATCCATGAGATCGAGGCCGATCATGGTGCTCGTGGCCACGACGGAGTCTGCCGCCTTACCTTCCAGAGCCCGTGCCACCACGAGCCCGATGCCGTCGTCTCCGAGGATGGGGTTGCCCATGCCCAGCACGAGCGTCTTCACGGCTAAGCTACCTCGTTAGCCTTCTCACCAGCACCCCCTCATGGTCGCGGATATTCACGGTCATGGGCATGGTGCCGGGCATGGAATGGGTGGCGCAGGACAGGCATGGGTCATAAGCGCGGAACGCCATCTCCACCATGTTGAGGAACCCCTCCTTCACGTCGGGCCCCTTGACGAAGGCCTTTGCCGCCTTCTTTACGGACAGGCAGATGGGTGCTGCGTTGTTCTGGGTCGCCACGATGAGGTTCGCTTTTGTCATGATCCCGTCGTTGTCGGTCTCATAGTGGTGGAACAGGGTGCCCCTAGGGGCCTCCACGCACCCGACCCCCTTGTTCCTGAGCTTGAGGTTCATGTTTCGGATGTCCTTGCTGGTCAGCAGCGGGTTGTTCGCGATCTCCACATTCTGCTCCGCTGCCTGAAGGGCGCAGATGAGGCGGGCCCAGTGGGTGGCCAGGGTCTGATGGGCGGGCTTCCCCCCGAGGGTCTCGAACATGATCTGCGACTCCTTGTGGGCCAGGGGGGTCAACATGGAGTCCCCCACGTTGAGTCTTGCCAGCGGCGCCACGCGGTACAGCGATGTGCCCTCGCCGTCCTTGAGGCCGTGCCACCCCAGGGGTTTGAGGTGGTTGAGCCTGATGTACGTCCAGGGCTCCACCCACTCTCCGATGACCTTGTCATAGTCCCGCGGATGGAACTTCGTGTACTCCTTGCCGTGCTGGTCGACGACGCGCACCGTGCCGTCATAGAAGGTGGTCCGGTTCAGTTCGTCCACCAGGGCCATATAGTAGGTCTTGAGGCTGTAGGCGTCGTTCAGGATAAGATCCACATATGTCTTGTTGGCCAGGACCACATCCTTGAAGAGCTGTATGGCGAACCGGGCGAACTCCAGGGAGAAGTCGGCGGTTTCCTTCACCCAAGTGCGGTCCTCCTCGGTGAACCCCCTCGGGACACCGCCGGGAAGTCCTCCCTCGGGGTGCGGCGCCTTGCTGAAGATATGGCGGATGATGTCGCGGTTTCTCCTGCGGACCTCGATGACCTTCTGCCCGATCTCCTTGCCCACCTTGCCGATGACCCCCAGGATGTTGCGCTCCCTGGGGTCCGCATCGGGTCCCACCACGAAGTCCGGCGCGGCGAGGAAAAAGAAATGGATGTAGTGGTCCTCGATGTAGAAGGCATTGAACTCGAGCTCGCGGATGAGCCGGGCGGCCGGGGTCGGCTCCACGGAGTAGAGGTCGTCCAGGGCCTTCGTGGCGGCCATGTGGTGAGCGGATGGGCATACGCCGCAGATGTTCGGCACGATCCTGGGCATCTCCTCGGCCGGCCTTCCGATGCAGAACCTCTCGAAACCCCTCAATTCCACCACCTGCCAGTATGCATCCTGCACATTCCCCTTCTCGTCGAGGAAGATCTCGATCTTGCCGTGTCCTTCAAGCCTGGTTATGGGGTCGATGGATATCTTCTGGGTCATGGCATTCACCTCTCACCGTCAGGGATTCTCTTTTTCAATGATACGGACGGGAGGCTGAAGCGATAGCATAATCCCGCCAGGTCGGTGATGCCGTCCACGGCATCGGCCGCGTCTTTCTCGGTCTCGGCTCCAAGCAGGGCCGCCAGCCCTGATATGAACTTGGTCCCGGCATCGCTGATCCCCTCCACCGGACCGAAGCACCCCCTGCAGGGCGTGTTGATGCGCAGGCAGGTCTCTCCGCATCCCGACCGTGTGGCAGGCCCCATGCACAGGATGCCCTGGGCAAGGAAGCATTTGTCAGGGTCGGCCTCCACGGCGTGGATCCGCACGACTTTATCGATCTCCATCTTGAGGGGTTTGGACTGGTTCCTCGGGCAGGTATCGCACAGCGGCTTGCGGGGTGCCAGGGTGGCGCCCCGGGGTGGAAGCTTGCCCTCGACCACGGCGAACACCGCATGGGCTACGAGGTCAGGGGGCGGCGGGCAACCGGGAAGGTAGTAGTCAACGTCGATGATGCGGTTCAAAGGATATACCTGCTCGTAGAACTCGGGCAGGGTCAGGCGGTACCCGTCAATCTTGGTCTCGGCCTGGGGGACGTTGCCCTTGGGGTTGACCACGGTGGGTGCGTCCCGGTAGACCCAGTTGAAGATATCCTGTTTCGACCTGAAGTTCGCGAGTCCGGGGGTCCCTCCGAAGCATGCGCATGACCCGAAGGCCAGCACGATGCCGGACTTCTTCCTGAGCAGCTTTGCCATCTCCTCCTGCTCCGAGTTCCTCACCGAGCCGTGTATGATGGACAACGCGATTGCCCTGTCCTTCATCTCCCTGATGCTCTTGTACTTGAAGTCCATGGCCACGGGCCAGAGAACGATGTCCACGGCGTCGGCCACCTGCAGGATGGCTTCGTTCAGGTCGACGATTGTCTCGTCGCACCCGCCGCAGGCGGTGAGCCAGTAAATGGCGACCTTGGGTTTTTCAGCCATAGCAGCTCCTTGTCATTTCATTTATTGCACGGGGCTATACCGACGGAGCGAGCGGCCCGAGTCTCGATATGCTCTCACGCATCTGCTCGATGACGGTGGGAATGGTAGTGCCGTCAGGGTCCACGTCCAGCTTTATGACGACACGCTCCGGTTCGATGCCGAACTCCTTCAGGGTCTTGCGCAGGAGGAGGACACGCTTACGGGACTGGTAGTTACCGTTCTGGAAGTGGCACTCCCCGTCCGGACAGCCCAGTATCAGCACGCCGTCGGCGCCTTTCCTGAAGGCGTCCATAATATAGGCGGCATCCACCTTGCCGCTGCACATGACCGGCACGACATGCTGCAGTTCCTCGTACTTTCTCCCCCCGTTGAGATATCCCCACCCGAACCTGCAGGTGAAGCACACGAGCTTCGGGGTATATGCCGGGGCTTCCTTCTGGTTCTTCATCTTCTCGCCTCCTGCAATGAGGAAAATACCTCAACGATACGGTCCTGCATGTCGATCCCGGTGAGCTCGCGGGCCTGGGCCGGGCAGGCAGACACGCACATGCCGCACGCCTTGCACCGGTAGGTGTCGGTGGCCGAGATGACGGAACCGTTCTCCTGTCTCAGATAGGCCGCACCGTAGTGGCAGGAGGATACGCATATCCCGCATCCGCTGCAGAGGTGCTTGTTGACGATGACCGCGGGGATGTCTTTCTGCAGCCCGATGGAGACGCAGGCCTTGCAGGATACGCAGGGTCCGCAGCACAGACAGCGCCTGGCCTCCTCGATGGCCTCGGCAAGGGTAAAGCCCCGTTCGAAGAGCTGGAAATGCATGCGTTTCTCCGGGGGGATCCACACGATCTCAGGTTCTTCCTTGTAATCCGCGTCCTTGAGTTGCGGTATTTCAAAGGCCTCGAACTCCTTCTTCCTCCCCGACGATATGTCCATGCCCTTGAGGTGGCGTTCGATGGATTCTGCAGCCTCGATGCCGTCCTTCATGGCATCCACCATATAACCCACGCGCCTGACGTCCCCTCCCACGAATACCCAGTCCTTACGGGTGCTCTGGAGGGTGAGCGGGTCAACGGCGAGCCTGCCGGACTCATCCAGCAGACCCTCGTGCTGGAGGAGTGTCCGGTCAGGCCCTTGTCCCACCGTGATGATGAGGATTTCGCCGTCGATGGTCATGACGTCGCTCAGGTCGAAGGAAGGGTTGAACCGGCCTTCCTTGTCGAAGACACAGGTGCACAGCGGCGTCCTGATGCCGGTGAACTTCCCGCCCTTGCCGATGATGCTGCTCACGCCGCGGGAGCAGACCATGTTGATGCCCTCCTCCCAGGCGCCCTTGATCTCCTCTTGGTCGGCGGGCAGACCGTCCTTGCTGGTCTTGTCCTCGCTCTCCAATGACACCACCGTGACGTCACCGCCGAGCCTGCGGGCGGAGCGAGCCACGTCGAAGGCCACATTGCCGCCGCCGATGACGACGATCTTCCTGCCTTCGAAGTAGTCGCCGGGCAGGATGCCGCGGCTCACCTCGTAGAGGAACGACTGGCCGTACATGACGCCTGCAAGGTCCTGGTTCTCCACCGGGTCCTTTCCGAAGGTGAGGATCCTGGGCTGCGGGGTTCCCTTGGCGATGAACACGGCCTGGTACCCCTGTTTGCGGAGCTTCTCCAGGGAGAGCTTGCCATCCCCGATGCTCACCCCGAGTTTCACGTCCACACCGGCGATGCGGAGCATGTTCTGGATGACCCGCTGGAGGACGTCCTTGGGCAGGCGGTAGTGCGGGATGAGCCACAGGGCTCCGCCGAGACGGTTGAGGGCCTCGAAGATGGTGACCCGGTAACCCCGTCGTCCCAGCTCGAAGGCGCACATGAGCCCGGCGGGACCGCCCCCGATGACCGCCACGTTCTCCTTTCCCTTGACGACGTCGTACTCCTCCTTCTTGTCAAGATAGGAAAGGTAGTTGTCCGACACGAACCGCTTGAGCAGGCGCCTCCGGATGGAACCACCCTTGGTCTTGTAGTTGCAGCCGAGCTCGCACACGCCGCACACGTAGCCGCAGACCGGGAAGAACGGGTTCTTCTCATAAAGGTAGTCGCCGATCTGGATGAGGCCTTCTCTTGCCTGGACCGGATCTTCCGGCAGCATGGAGATGAGGACATTGGTCCGTTGGATGTCCTCGTTGATGGGACACCGCTCCTGGCACGGCGGCAGGAACTGCTTGATGGCCGCTTCCACTGAGGCGCTTCCCTGGCAGGTCGTTACCCACATACGCGCAGATCCTCCTCATGACTGGTTTAAAAGAAGCGGCACATGAATAGACCATGGGCTGCTGAAGGGGATAAGGCAATATGGGTGCCACTGGGTATATATCCTGAATTATATTGAAATTACAGAAAAGATCAGGGTTGCAGCGAAAGCCTTATTCGGGGAATTGTTCCCCATGGCGGGGACTTTTACCCCAGGATCTACTGTCACAGTTGCAACGTACGAACCGAATAAGATCACTTCTCCCTGAACAGCTCCGGCACCCGGCATGGCTTCACCTCGATTTCCCGCCAGACCTTGCCGATCACGTATGGTTCATTCTCCAGATACCGGTCAAACTCCTCCCTGGTCTCGAAATCCATGATCAGCACGGAACCCCTCATGGCACCTCCTTCATCGATCAAGGCCGCGCCGTACAGCGCCCTGCCCTCCTCCTTGAGCTTCGTAATGGATTCAAGGTGCTTTTCCCTGTTTGCGAGCCTGCGCTCGAGGGCCTTTTCATCAGAGCCGTCTCTGGCGATGAGCAGAAAATGCATGACACTCCCCCCTCCCAGATGTTTTCTGCAAGCATACCATTTGATTCCATAAAAATCTTCACCGGCTTGACTCAGGTCAAGTACGTCTTATCAATTATGCCCTATTCCTTGTTCATCAATATAAAAACAAGGAGGAGGAACGACATGTTCTGTTTTCAGTGTCAGGAAACGGCAAAGAACCAGGGTTGTACAGTCAGAGGCGTATGCGGCAAGACCGAAGACACCGCCAACCTCATGGACCTGCTCATCCACGTGCTCAAGGGTGTTTCACTGTACGGCGAGGCCGTCATGGCGAAGGGGTCTCTCGACAATTCCTATGGAAGGTTCATCTCGGACGCACTGTTTGTGACCCTGACCAACACCAACTTCGACCCGGCCAAGATCACCTCGTACATCAACGAGGCCCTCAAGATGCGAGACGAGCTCAAGACCAGGGCGGGAGACGCCGCCAGGGCAGTCTTCCATGATGCAGCCGTCTGGAAGGGTCCCACTACGGCATATGCCGCCAAGGCCAGGGAGGTGGGCGTGCTCTCCACTGACAACGAGGATGTGCGCTCGCTCCGCGAGCTTCTCGTCTACGGGGTCAAGGGCATAGCGGCCTATGCCCACCACGCCATGGTGCTCGGCTATGAGGACGAGGACATCTACCGGTTCATCATCGAGGCACTGGCTGCCACCACCAAGGACAAGACAGCGGACGAGCTCGTGGCCCTGGTCATGAAGGCTGGCGACATTGCAGTCAAGACCATGGCCCTGCTGGACAAGGCCAACACCACAACCTACGGCAGCCCGGAGATCACCAAGGTCAACCTCGGGGTCGGGACCAACCCGGGCATCCTCGTCTCGGGCCACGACCTCAAGGACCTCGAAGAGCTCCTCGAACAGACCAGGGGTACGGGCGTGGACGTGTACACCCACGGCGAGATGCTGCCAGCCCATTCCTACCCCTTCTTCAAGAAATATAACAACCTGGTGGGCAACTACGGGGGATCGTGGTGGCACCAGCGAGAGGAATTCGAGGCCTTCGGCGGGCCCATCCTCATGACCACGAACTGCATCATCCCGGTCAAGGACACCTATGAAAACCGCATCTTCACCACGGGCACCGCCGGTTACCCGGGGGTGAAGCACATACCGAACCGCGTCAACGGCAAGGCAAAGGATTTCTCCGGGGTTATTTCTCTCGCCAAGACCTGCCCGGCGCCCAGACAGCTGGAGACCGGCGAGCTGGTGGGCGGGTTCGGACACAACCAGGTGCTCGCCCTTGCGGACAAGGTGGTGGATGCGGTCAAATCCGGCGCAATCAAACGCTTCGTGGTCATGGCCGGCTGCGACGGAAGGCACAAGGACCGTGATTACTTCACCCGGGTCGCAGATGCCTTGCCCAAGGATGCCGTCATCCTCACCGCAGGCTGCGCCAAGTACCGCTACAACAAGCTGCCCCTGGGCGACATCGGCGGCATACCACGGGTCCTCGATGCAGGCCAGTGCAACGACTCCTATTCGCTGGCAGTCGTCGCCCTCAAGCTCAAGGAGGTCTTCGGCCTCGACGACATCAACAAGCTCCCCATCTCCTTCGACATCGCATGGTACGAGCAGAAGGCCGTGGCCGTGCTGCTCGCCCTGCTCGCCCTCGGGGTCAAGGGCATCAGGCTCGGCCCTACGCTCCCGGCCTTCCTCTCACCCAGCGTGGCCAAGGTGCTCGTGGAAAAGTTCGACATCAAGCCCATCACCACGCCCGAAGCGGACGTGGCTTCCATCATGGCAGGCAAATGACCCGGCTTAAGGGGCAGGGCGAGCAGCCCTGCCCCGCCCCTTCCCGAAACAGGCCCTTGACCTGGACCTGTTGTCTTGGTACCTGACACCTCATCACCCTTTGTCTTTGAGGGGTGCATGAAGGGGGAAATGCCATGAAACAGCTGTCCATCATCACCGCCGTCGCCATGCTTCTGCTGTGTGCAGGACAAATCAGCGCCGCCGACAACCTGTACGCCGGCATCCAGCTGGGTTCGGAGTTCCTCACCGATTCCCACGACGATGTGGACGATGCGGTGGCCTTCGGCATCTACGGCGGGTATCGTCTCGACCGCATGGTGAGCCTGGAGGCGAACCTCACCACGGCGACCCATGACATCGACGGCCCCGGGGATGCGGAGATATCCATCACGTCCCTGCTCTTCGGGCCCCGGCTCACCGGCCAGGCGGGCAGAAGCGTAAACCTCTATGCCGATGCGGGCCTCGGGATCTATTACCTCGACTACGAGTACAGCGTCTACGACGATTCCGATACGGAGATGGGCCTCTACCTGGGCGCCGGGATGGAATTCCCGCTGCAGCGGGGGATCAACATGGGACTGGACTTCAAGTACCACGTCCTCTTCGACGACGACCTGATCGACAGCGATCTCGTCACGCTGCTGGTCAGGGTGGGGTTCAACCTGTAGAGTCCCCGTCCTTCTTTCGTCTCTCCATGGACATCAAGAAGAACGGGACGTGTTCAAGGATGGCGTCGTAGTTTCCCGTCTCCTCGCACCAGACGAAGGCGTCCTCAACGGGCAGGGATCGGGTGTAGCTCCCCCCGAACCACGATTCTACGCCGGGGAGCTCGTGGAATCCCGCGTTCAGGCCTCCCTCATACACGATGAAGTATTCGCCCTTGCCGCTCATGTAGAGGGTCTCCGTGTCGTTCCGGAAGCTCCCCTGATGGTCCGCGCAGGTCCACTGGGCGAGCATGGTGGATTTCTTAGGGTCGAGCTCCTTCTCGATGAGCCGCTGCTCGACCTTTTCGTAGAGGATGTCCTTCATCATGGGAACAGGCCTCACGGGTTGAATGACGCCATGATAGCGGGCATGTGCTGCTTTTGCAAGCAGGGTTGCTGCCGTCGGACCGGCTCGATGCCTGGCACCGGATTTCATGGTTTACCCTGTCATTTCGAAGGAATGAAATGACTGAGAAATCTCTGAAGGCAGGGGGCTAAGATTTCTCGCTTCGCTCGAAATGACATGACGTGAGGTCGAAATGTCATGCCTTGCACTCGAAATGATGAGCCATCTGGTTCTGCAGCCAGTTTCTAGATGATTTCCTCCATGGGCAGGATGAAGGCCTTCAAACCAGACCGGGGATGATCGCGTTTGAGCCCCCCTACGATCTCCATGAGCCCGGGGAGCTCCGCCTCATCCAAGGCAAGGAAGAGCACGCAGTTTTCCCCCGGCCAGGTATGGGTGTGCAGCTTGGGCTCGGTATCGATCCCTTCGCCGCTGGCTTTTTCCAACTTGGTGTATCCCTTGATCCCGGTCTTCTTGATGGCGGAGATGATATCGTAGTCGGCTGCCTGGGAATAGACGATGAAGACCATCTTCATGGCACAACCTCTCCTTCGATCGGATCACTGCGCATAACCGTTATATGTTCCTTACCTTGGCCCTGATCCATTCCTTCCAGTCGTCGAAGACGTCGTATGCTGCCGGCACGACGGCAAGGGTCAGGAACAGCGAGGTCAGGAGACCGCCGATGACGATGATGCCCATGGGGGATCGTATGTCGGAACCTTCCCCGATGCCCAGGGCCACCGGAAGCATGCCGCAGATCATGGCGAAGGTGGTCATGAGTATGGGCCGCAGCCTTACCGGTCCCGCCTGGAGGATCGCCTCGCGGCGGGACATCCCCCGCTCCCTCAGGGTGTTCGTGTAGTCCACCAGCAGGATGGAGTTCTTCTTCACCAGGCCCATGAGGAGGATGAGCCCGATGAAGCTCACGATGCTGATGGTCTTGCCCGTGATGAGGAGCGCGCCGAAGGCGCCTATGAAGGACATGGGCATGGCCAGCAGGACCGTGACGGGGTGGAGAAAACTCTCGAACTGGGCGGCCAGCACCATGTAGGCGAGGATGATGCCCAGCATGAGGGCGAGCATGAGGTACTTGAACGACTCGGCCATGGTCTCGGCCTGGCCGACGTAGGCGGTGTTGTAGCCCGCGGGCAGGACCCGGGCGGAGATGTCGTCGAGGGAACTCATGGCCTCTGCCAGGGGTTTGTCCTCGAGGTTGGCGAAGACCCAGATGGAGCGCTGCCTGTTGTAGCGGCTGATGCTGCTCGGGCCTCCTCCCTCCACGATGCTGATGATGTTGGAGAGCTCGACGAGTTTCCCGTCCCTTGCCCGCAGGGAGATCCTGCCGAGGTCTTCGGGGTTCATCCGGTCTTCCGGCCTCAGGCGCATCCTCACATCGTAGCGCCTCGACCTGGTCTCGTCCTTGAACTTGGTGATCTCCACCTCGCCGCTGATGAGGAGATTCACCGCCTCCGCGATGGAGGCCACGCTCACTCCCAGGTCTGCGGCCTTCTCCCGGTCGATGTACACCTTCAGCTCGGGCTTTCCGGCTTCAAACGAGGTATCGACGTCCACGATGCCCGGGACCTTGGCGAGCTCCTTCATGACCTCCCGGGTGTTCTTCTGCAGTCCCTCCATGTCCGGGCTGCTGATGATGTACTGGATGGGGACCTCGCGAATGCCGCCGCCCAGCATGGAGACCATCTCGGTCGTGGCCTTGATGCCGGGGATCGTGTTCAGGCTCTTGCGCAGCTCGGCCATGATCTCGTGTTGCTTCTTGTCGCGCTGGCTTCTCGGTACCAGCCTGGTGAAGATGACCGCCTTGTTGACCTGGCCTGAACCTCCCGAACTGAGCCCCTGGGCATAGAAAGCCGCGGTGACCTCCGGGCGTTCCCGTACGATCCTGTCGGCCTGCCTGAACATGGCATCGGCCTGGGAGAAGGAATAATCGATGGGCGACTCCAGCCTCACGATGAACTGGGCCTGGTCCTCGGGAGGCACGAATTCCTTACCGATGAACTTCACCAGGTACATGCTGAAGACGAATATGACCAGGGTGCCGATGAGGACCGCGCCCCGGTGGTCCAGGGAGAAGGCGAGCATGGGCCGGTAGCCCTGCTCGACCTTCTTGTACCACCTCTCAAGGGTGTCCGAAATGCGCGAGAAGATGCCTTTCTTCCGCTCCTCGGCATCGTGGTGCACCGGTTTGAGGAAGATGGACGAGAGCATGGGGGTCAGGGTCAGCGAGACCAGGAGGGATACGGCCACGGAGAACACCACGGTCAGGGCGAACTGCATGAAGAACCTGCCGATGATGCCCTTCATGAAGGCCACGGGAAGAAAGATGACCGCAATTGCCAGGGTGGTTGCCATGACGGCCATGCCGATCTCCGAGGTGGCGAAGGCCGCCGCCTCTCGGGGGGCCATGCCCTCCTCTATATGGCGGTAGATGTTCTCGATGACGATGATGGCATCGTCTATGAGTATGCCCACGGAGAGGGTCAGGGCCAGCATGGACAGGTTGTTGAAGGTGAAGCCGAAGGCCCGTATCAGGGTGAAGGTGGAGATGATGGACACGGGAAGAGCAACGGCGCTGATGAGCGTCGTCCTGACGTTCCTGAGGAATACGAATACGGCGACGACGGCCAGGATGGACCCGATGATGAGGTGGTGCTGCACCTGGTTGATGGAGTCCTGTATGAACACGGACTGGTCGAAGGCGATATTGATCTTCATGCCGGGCGGCAGGGTCCTGTTGATACGTTCCAGCTCCTTCTTCACCCGGTTGATGACCTCCACCGTGTTGGTGCCGGTCTGCTTCCTCACGCCGATGCCCACGCAGGGCATCCCGTTGTACTGGGTATAGGTGCGCTGCTCCTCTACCCCGTCCTCCGCCCTGCCGATGTCCCTGATCCTCACCGGTACGCCCTGGTAGGAAGCCACCACGAGGTCATTGAACTCCGAGGCGTCCCGGATGTTTCCCTTCACCTTGACGGAGTATTCCTTGGTGAGGCTCTCGATACGCCCGCCGGGGAGCTCGACGTTCTCCATGCCGAGCACGGCGGCCACCTCGCCGGGGCTGATGCCGAAGGCCCTGAGCTTTTCCATGTGGATCCATATGCGGATCTGCCTGCGCTGGAGTCCGCCCAGCCACAGAGACCCGACCCCCTCGATCCTCTGGAGCTTTTCCTTCAGGATCTCGTCCGCATAAGTCGAGAGCTCTGGTATGCTCTTCTCGCCGGTCAGGTTCAGCCACAGGACGGGGGTCGCATCGGGGTTCACTTTCTGGATGACCGGCTCTTCGATGTCATCGGGCAGATTTCTGCGGACGGCTGCTATCTGTTCCCGGACATCCTGGACCGCCAGGTCGATGTCCCGTTCCAGCTGGAATTCGACGATGATGCTGGAGTAGCCCTCGCCGCTCGTGGAGGTGATGGTCTTCACGCCGCTGACCGTGTTGACGGCCTCTTCGATCCTGTCCGTGACGTCGATGTCGATGACCTCCGGACTGGCTCCTTTCAGGACCGTGGTGATGCTCACGATGGGGAAATCGACCTTGGGGAAGAGGTCTACGCCGATTTCCGGGTAGCTGACGAGACCGAGGACCACCAGGGCCATGATCACCATGGTGGCGAAGACCGGTCGTTTGATGGAGGTATCAGATATCCACACGGCTCTTCATCCTTTCTGTAGGGAAGCCGCCCCGGCCGACCCGCACGCTACTTGACCGCATGGATCTTCACCCCGTCGGTCAGGACGTTCTGCCCCACCACGACGAGCCGTTCGTTCTCCTGCAGCCCTTCGATGACCTCCATCATCTCTCCGTACTTACCGCCGACCTTGACCGCCCGCTCGCTGGCAAGATCGTTCTCGGCCACGAAGACCCGTGTCTTGGTCCCTTCATACAGGATGGATGTGATGGGTATGACGACCGTCTGCCTGGGCTTTCCGGTATAGAGTTTCACCCTCGAGAAGATGCCGGCCTTGAGCTCGCCTGCACGGTTCGGGACCTCGGCCTCGGCCTTGAGCATCCGGCTTTTCTCGTCCAGACTCGGGTAGATCACGGTCAGGGTGCCTGAAAACTCCCGGGAAGGGAACGGGTCCACGCGGAACACCACATCCTGTCCGATCTTCAGGATCCCGATGTCCTTCTCTGCAACGGAGAAGCTCAGCTTCAGAGGGTCGATGCTGATGACCACCATGACCGGCCGCCCGGCACCGATAAAGTCCCCGGCGGTGGCCGTTTTCTGTTTCACGGCGCCATTCAGGGGGGATCGTATGATAGCCTTGTCGAGACGTTCTTGGGCCAGGGACAGCGCGGCCGATGCCCGGTCCTCATCCTGCCTTGCCACGTCGAGCCTGGTGAGTGCGTTGTCATATTCCTGTTTGGACACGACTTTTTGGCCGTAGAGGGCATCCATGCGCTTGAACATGGTCTCAGCATTCTCAAGGTTGGCCCTGGCCTGCTTGAGGGCCGCGGACGACGCCTGGACGCCGAGCCGGAAATCGGTATCGTTCACCTTTGCCAGGACCATCCCCTTGGTCACCCTGGCTCCTTCATCCACCAGAATCTCTCTGAGGATCCCGTCCACCTCGGAGCTGACGATGACCGCCTCGTTCGGCTCCAGGCTTCCGACCGCCTCAATGTAAGGCCTGACCGTCTCCTTCTTCACTGTCATGACCTTGACATTGACGATCTTTTCGGCCTTCTTCTCCTCGGCCTTCTGCGAGCATCCCGGTGCGAAGAGCGCTGCAGCGATGAAGAGGCCTGCACATGCCGCGTACACGAACCGGCGCATCCTCAGACAGTGGTCATGCCGGTCTCCGCCCCTTTCCCATCGGATGAATTTCATGACTCCCCCCTTATGCAAAGACCCGTTCCATAGTCCACATCAGGGCATGATCTCATGCCCGGCAATCAATTTTCTCCCCCTGTTCAGCAAACCTGTCGGTGCACACTCTTCCGATCAAAAGGGTGTCGTGCGTCCGTATCCGAACATGGAGGCTGTGACGAGGAGACATGCAGGATCGGGATCATGGATCTCCTTCAATGGGACACCGGCCATACCTGAGCCGGAATCATCTGTCTCTTCTCATCAGTGGATCGTCTCATGACGTTCAGAGATTCGAATAATTCATTCGAAAGTTATATGTCAAGGCATGGTACCGTCATCAATAACAATGTCTCATGCGAGAAATATCTCGACACTAGACCCAGAAAACACGCAATCCCTTGCTCTTCATCTCCTCGAAGATGCGTTTTGCCTCATCGCGGTCATACACCTTGTCCGGATTGCTCAGGGTAAGATGGTGGTCGCAGGCCTCATTGGGACAGCCTGCACGTACCCATTTGAATACCCGCGCAGCACGACGTACTGATGGACGGATCTCCGACCAGAAGATATCGCTCTTGCATTTCTCGCACTGGAAATAATACACATCATCCTTTACACCGCTCGACTCATCGTGATCGCTCATGCTCATCCACCTCCTGGATACGGACAAGGATGCTTTGTATCATGGGAGACGAATCCATCTCAATGCCAATTGCACTTACTGTAATATGACATCAACTACCCATTTTGAGAAATGTTGTTCCATACCCCATGCCCCACCTGTCTTCACATACGGGTGCTTCAACAATATGTGATAAAATATCAGCATATTATACATTCATGTGCAACTGGCATACTACGTGAATGGGTGCACTGTAAATTTGAATGTATATGGGTTCATGGAGTACAGCATGGCGGTTACAGGAGAGAAGGCACCTTCCCATGGCATATTCAACGAAAAGGCTGCGGCCACCTTCCCTTCCGTTCAGACGTTACCCGCTCCCGCGCGCAACCTGATCCGCAACGAAGGACCGCTCTTCCGGAAAATCCTTGATGCCTTCCTCGGCCTCAGGGAACCCATGAGCGGCCTCACCCATCTCATCGGCGCCCTGCTCTCCGTGGCTGGCCTCTGGATCCTGATGGATGAAGTCTCCTCACCTGTCAGGCCATGGCACCTCGCGGGGTATGGGGTGTTCGGCATTGCCATGGTCCTGCTCTATACGATCAGCACCCTGTTCCACTGGCTTCCCTTTTCCAAAGAGGGCATCACCCGTCTCCGGAAGATCGATCACATCATGATCTTCATCTTCATCGCCGCGACCTACACCCCGTTCTGCCTCGTTCCCTTCCGGGGAGCCTTCGGATGGACCATGCTCACCTGCATATGGCTGATTGCAATCCTCGGCGCCGTCTTCAAGGTGTTTTGGATCCACGTGCCGAAGGGCCTGTGCGTCCTGCTCTACCTGTTCGCCGGATGGTTCTCTCTGGCAGGAACCGGGCCCATCTTCAGAACGCTCCAGCCATGGGCCATCTTCTGGCTCTTTTCGGGCGGGATATCATACTGCCTGGGCACCCTGTTCTATGTGCTCGACACACGAGACGACAGGCCTCCCTTATTCGGGTATCATGATATCTTCCACCTCTTCGTCATGTGCGGGAGCGCTGCACACTTCTGGGTGGTGTACCGCTACATAGGGCTCTTCGACTGAAACTCGGCGCTTCCCGGTCACGGGCCGGCAGCGGCTTAGATACGCTTCTCCTGCTTCAGCCTGTCCATGATCTTCTGGATCGCAGGCAGTGCGGCAAAGGCGGCCTTCTCTCCCTCGAGGATGGCCTGATGACGCTTCTCCATCTCGGTGGACCCGATGTTCCTCACATCGGGCCGTATCACGATATCCGCCTTTTTGAGCTGGAATTCGCTGATCTTGGCATACATGATGTCAACGGACTGAAGGATGGTATCCATGGTGCCCTGGGGTATATCGCCTTCTATCCCGCCCGAGATGTCAACGGCAATGACCACGTCGGCGCCGTTGCGCCTTGCCACGTCAACCGCGACAGGGCTCACCACGCCGCCGTCGACGTATGTCCTGCCCGTCATCTTCACGGGCTGAAAGACCCCCGGGACCGAGCAGCTGGCCCGGACCGCCTTGCCCGTGTTTCCCGATACGAACACCGCCTCATCTCCCTTCGCGATGTCGGTGGCCACCGCATAAAACCGTATGCTCAGCTTCTCGATGGGAGCATTCTTCACGGTCCTGTTGATGAAATCCTCAAGCTTCTCACCCTTGATAAAACCGTTGTTCGGAACCGTATAATCGATGACATCCTTTTTTTCTATCTTCATGGCCAGGTCCTGGAGCTGGAATGCGCTGAGCCCGGAAGCATAGAGGCATCCCACAAGACTCCCCGCGCTCGTACCGACGACCATGTTGATGGGGATCTTCTGCCCCTCGAGGACCTTGAGCACACCGATATGGGCGAAGCCCTTGGATGCGCCGGCACCGAGAACCACGGCCACCTTTGCCGGCTTCGGCGGCGCCGTCGTCTCGGGTGGAGGGGGCGTCGGTCTTGACGGGCATCCGAGCAGGACAGCAGCGATCATACATGCAATCACAACACAGCCGGTATTCTTCATGTTCTTGCCATTGTTCCTCATGTCTCTTCAACCCTTTCTTATCGCATCGTAACGTGATGGAACCATTGTTTATGACGGGTGGTTCGCGTGACGGGCCACACGGCGTCGCACGCCTTCCGGTCTATCTGGGATGATCAGATAATCCTATCAGAATCCTGCGTCAAATGGATTTATGCCGCTGCAGAAACCTCTGCCGCCGGGCTGCGGGTCGTGCGCTCACAAAGGGATGGCAATGGTAACGGTGGTCCCGTGTCCGCTTAAGCTCTTTACCTGGACCATTCCATTGTATTTCTGCATGAGCTGAAGGCTTGAGGCGAGACCCAGTCCTGTCCCGGTAGGTTCCACGCCTTTCTTCTCGCTCATGAGGGGTTTGGTGGTGAAAAAGGGTACGAAAATCTTGTCGAGGTTTTCAGGGGGTATGCCGCACCCGGTATCACCTATTTCAATGAATACATGCCGATCGTCGGCATAAGTTTTAACGGTGAGTTTCTTGATGGGGCTGTTGTGCATGGCATCCACGGCATTCTGCACGATATTCATGACCGCCTGGGAAAAATCGCTGTATACTCCCCTGATGCTGGGCAGATTTTCACCGAGCAGGTATTCCTTCATCACGTTGTGCTTGAAATCGAGGTGCGCTTCGTAGATCTTCAGCTCCGTGTCCAGAAGGCTGTTGATGTCGATGGGCATGAGCTCATCAGACTGGTCCATCCTGCTCTTCACCATCAGGTTCTTAATGATGTTCGTCATGATCCGGCACTGCCGGATGATCCGGTCGGCCTCTTCCATATCCGGGTGTTCCTGTTTGAGCACCTGGGCCACGGAGAAAATGGAAGAAAGGGGATTGTTGAGGTTGTGAGCGATTCCGGCTGCGAGAAAACCTATGGCGGCAAGCTTGGATTCCTGCATGAGCTGCATCCTGGTGCGCTCATTTTCTTCTTCCAGCCGCTTCTTCTCGGTCAGGTCGACGGCATTCGCCAGAATGGCCCGGGCATTGTTCATGACGATGGGAACGGAACGTATCTCCCAGACCTTTTCTTCACCGGGAGCCGTCCTGATCTTCATCTCGTAGTGCTCGATATCGCTGCCGCCTCCTTCGCCGACGAGGGAGACTCTGCTCCCGCCGATCATGATGTCCTCCAGGGGGATCGATTGGGCTTCCGTAACGGATTGATACCCGGACATTTCACAGAACCGGTTGTTGGCGAATGCAATTTTCGAATCCTGGACGACAAAGACCCCGACCAGGGAATGCTCCACCAGAGACTGATACTTTTCCTTTTCCTGCGCGAGCGACACGGTCAGCTGATCCTTGAGCTGCAGGAGTACCGCGAGTTCACGAGTCTGTTCCCTGAGCCTTTCGATATTCTGCCGGTCGGATTCGAGGAGCCAGTTGGAGGATGTCGAGAGGATCTCCATGGTGATGTCCGGGCTGGTGCGGAGCATCTCGGTGAAGCTCTCACGCCCCATCTCGTAGAGCTCGGTCTCATCCAGCGCGGTCACCGTGGCAGCCCGCGGCTTGTCATGGATGAGGGCCAACTCCCCGAAAAAGTCCCCTGGATGGAGCTCCCTGAGGGTTTCCTCGGTTTCGCCGATTCTCCTGCTGACCTTCACCCTCCCGCTGATGATGCAGAAAAAGGAATCACCGTAGCTTCCCTCTTCAATAATGCGCCGGCCCGGCCCGGAGCGGACATGCCGCGCATATTGCTTCATCATCGTCAGGATATCCATGGGTGTCGTAACTTTCTAATCCCGATACTATCAAATTCACGGTGCGGTTGAAAGGCTTGGTTGCTCGGATTTCTCTTGAAAAATGAATCCGAATTGAATAGTTTTCATCTAAGGTTAAAGCAGCATTCCAACAGAGAGGTGAAGAACTATGGGAACAAGAGGAAGGAAGCCGCTGGATTTGAGAAGCAGCGACAAGAACGCGAAGCTCATCAAAAGGAATTATTACATCGAAGAAAGGTATGCCAAAGCACTCACAGTCCTCTCCGCCCTCACCGGCAAAGAGCTCTCACTCCTCGTGAACGAGGCTATCGGCGGGTTGATTAAGAAGTATCAGCCTCAGACCGATATCGACCTCCTCAAATTGAAGAGCATCCAGAAACAGGATTAATATCCCCTTTCCTGAACCGAACCCGGGCGGATGAACCATCCGCCCGATGCAACCAATTATTGATTCCGAGTCGCCTGGTACCGGATAAGGGTGTGAGTCTTGCCCAAGGAAAGATGCCGTCTTCGTACGGACATGACTTTCCCTCACCCATCCTTCACTGAGCACCGGCGCGAGCATGTCCTTTCCCTACTGGAAAATTGACCGTAAAGGACTTCGCTGAAAAACCCGAAATCATCTGGTATGAAGGGTTCACGAGCAAAGACATCCTCCCCGCAATGGCTGAGACTGTCTCTCTGGTCCCTGCCTGTCCTCGTCGTCATCCTCTTCCTGGCCGGGTTTCACCAGCAGGATCAAAAACCGTGTCGGAATCCGGTTAGTTACCGGATCGGAACCATTGATGAGCGTTTCGGACTGACCAGGCAGGAGGTCGCCGATGCCGTGGCCGAAGCAGCTGTCGTGTGGGAACGGGCATCTGGCCGGGAACTGTTCCGGGAGGAACGAGAAGGCGTCGTTGCGATCGATTTCGTCTATGACCACCGCCAGGCGGCCTCGGACAAGCTCAATGGCCTGAGCATCAATATCGACAATTCAAAGGGATCGTATGAGGCCCTCAAGGCACATTTCGAGTGCCTTGAGGCGGAGTTCCGGGACAACAAGGCCGCCCTGGAACGTGATATCGAATCCTACAATGCACGCATCAAGGCACTGGCGGATGAAAACGAGGCCGCATCTCGCGGCGGGGGTCTGTCGGAGGAGGCATACCAGAGGCTGAGCACCGAGAAGGAGGCGCTCGATGCGCTGCGAGAGGACCTGCAGGTTCGCAGGAATTCGGTGGAGAACTCCGCTGAGACCCTGAAGAGCCTGGTGGTGGTCATCAACGAGATAGCCAACAACCTGAATCTTGAGGTGGTGAAGTACAACAACACCGGCAAGGAACTGGGAAACGAATTCAGTGAGGGATGCTTCGAGATCAAGGACGGCAGGCAGAGCATAACCATCTTCCATTTCACTGACCATACCAGGCTCGTGAGGATTCTTGCCCATGAGCTCGGACATTCTCTGGGTCTGAAGCACAACGACAATCCCCGGTCCATCATGTACCGCCTCAACGCATCGGACGATGCCACACTCTCATCTGAGGATCTCGCCGCCTTAAAAGAGCGGTGCGAGGGCGACTGACAGATTCGTAAGGCATGTCATAGCCGCTCCCTGCGATATCTTCCCCTTGTCACCCCGGCCGCACTTGTACTAGATGACCGGTGATGACATCCATTGAGCTCCTTTCCCCGGCCAGAGACCTCGAGTGCGGCATTGCGGCAATCGATCATGGGGCAGATGCGGTCTATATCGGAGGTCCTTCCTTCGGGGCACGTGTTTCGGCCTGCAATCCCATGGGAGATATCGAGAAGCTCGCCCGTCATGCCCATCGTTACCGTGCAAGGGTCTACCTGGCGCTGAACACCACCCTCTTCGACGACGAACTCGCCACGGCCGAAGCCACGGCACGCAGGGCCTGGGATGCCGGAGTCGACGCCCTGATCGTTCAGGACATGGCACTCCTTGAGCTCGACCTTCCGCCACTGCCGCTTATTGCCAGCACTCAGATGCACAACATGGATGTCAGCCATATCAGGTTTCTGGAACGGGTCGGTTTCCAGCGCGTCATCCTGGCCCGCGAACTCTCCCTTGAACTGATCCGCGGCATTCGCCGCGAGACATCCATCGAGCTCGAAGCCTTTGTTCACGGTTCTCTCTGTGTGAGCCACAGCGGCAGGTGCTACCTCAGCGCCGCCCTTGGAGGACGAAGCGCCAACCGCGGCGCATGCGGCCAGCCCTGTCGGCTGCGGTGGAACCTCATCGATGCAGACGGACGGGTGCTCGAGCGGGGTCGCCACCTTCTGAGCCTCAAGGACATGGACAGGAGCGCGCACCTCTCCGACCTGATCGATGCCGGCGTCACCTCCTTCAAGATCGAGGGGCGCCTGAAGGATGCGGCGTACGTGAAGAACATAACGGCCTACTACCGCACCTGCATTGACTCCGTCCTGGAATCCCGGTCCGATCTGAGGCGGTCTTCCGGCGGCAAGACCGAGATCCTCTTTTCCCCGGATCCTCGCAGGACATTCTCCCGTGGGTCGACGTGCTTTTTTCTGCATGACAAAGACGACGGCGTCTGGTCTCCCGACACGTCCAAGTCCCTGGGAGAGGAGATCGGCATTGTCAGGCAATGCGGAACGAACTGGTTCACGCTCGATTCGGACGCAGCGGGAATCAATGCTGGCGACGGGCTGTGTTTCTTCAACAGGTCAAGGGAGCTTCAAGGCATGCAGGTGGTCACGGCGGACGGCGCCCGTGTCCGTGTCCACCAGCCGGTGGACGGCCTCACGCCCGGTATGGCGGTCTTCCGCAACCATGACCATCTCTTTCTCCGTGGGCTTTCCGGCAGGACGTCCCGGCGGAAGTGCGGCCTGAGCCTTGTGTTCCGGGAGGCACCGGAAGGATTTGTGCTCGAAGGACGGGATGAAGACGGGATTGAAGCCTCAGTCACCCTTTCCATCCCGAAAGAGACTGCGGAAAAACCGGGCGAGGCCGTCTCCACCATGCAAAGACAGCTCTCGAAACTTGCGGACAGTACATTCTTCCTGTCGTCCCTGGAGATACGGACCAGACCCTGTTTCATACGTACGGCAGAGCTCAACCGCCTTCGCCGGGAGCTTCTCGACGCCATGGAGGAACAACGTCAAAGGTCGTACCGGAGACCGGTCAGGCTGCCGGCGACCGGACCTGCGGCGCTTTACCCCGTCTCGGAGCTCGACTACAGCTATAATGTCAGCAACCGGAAGGCCCGAGAATTTTACATGAGACACGGAGTGACAAGAATCGAGCCCGCCTTTGAGCTGCAGAAGCCTTCCCCGGGAACCGTTGTCATGACTACCAGACACTGCATACGGAGATGCCTTGGTGCGTGTCCCCGCAACAAACCTTGCAAGAAATTGTCAGAACCGCTCTTCATGGAGAACGGCGGCCGGCGATTCCGTCTGGATTTCGACTGCAGGTCCTGCCGGATGCTCGTATTAATCCCGTAGAGGGACTGAATGCACTGCGATGGTCACTTTTTTCCGATTACCCCATTACCGTATCGATTCTGACCTTTGCCCATTCTATGGCATGGAGATCTGCCTCCTGCTCGGAATGCAGGAGGCAGTCTTTTATGATGAACTCCTGGGCGAGCAGGTTGCCGTTCGCATCGGGATGCATGATGCAGCATCGTGCATGCCAGCACTTGTCTTCGAACCTCTGGAATGAAGATGGCTGAATAAGATAACCGCGGTAGCCAAGATTCTTGGATACGGTGTCCTCTTTCATACCGATCTCCTTAACTTTCTTCAAGCAAACGATTAAAGTTTGAAATTATAAAATGTTACAGGACATTTACCCTGTTGCAGCTGGCCGATGAGAAATGCTGATATCGCTTTTGAATGAGTATCCATTATGTGGTCATTCGAGAAGAAAATCAAGACGGAAAAGACAGAATCAAACTATAGCCGGCAATATCATAAAGTTGCAGATTAAAATTACTTGGACCGGGTATAAGTGAATGGAAAAAACTGGAATTATACTGGAGCCAGCGCAGGGACTTGAACCCTGGACCTGCTGATTACGAATCAGCTGCTCTACCACTGAGCTACGCTGGCACAGGAGAATTCTTT
>Ga0209203_1000022_pt1 | contig 138795 bp, 118 predicted proteins | sample AD_UKC109_MetaG_FD_184423 | JGI IMG/M metagenome (GOLD analysis project Ga0209203, IMG submission 184423) | Active sludge microbial communities of municipal wastewater-treating anaerobic digesters from Hong Kong - AD_UKC109_MetaG (SPAdes)... | ecosystem: Engineered > Bioreactor > Anaerobic >... | reverse complement strand
ATGCCAGATCTTTATACGTCTGATTGAGGACTGGCTCTTTTTCAGTTTTTGAGAATGGTTTTATAACAGCCGTTTTCGTATTGTCTGGGATCAGTATTTTGGGTGTTCCGCCAAAGTATTCAAAAGCTCGACAGTGAGCTTCGATCCATGAGCTCATAGTCATGTCTCTGAATGGCTCAGCATAAATATAGGATGATGCAGAAAGAGTTAGCACAAAGTAATATGCTTTCCGTTCTTCTCCGTCCACATAATAGGATGCAGCTAAGCCAGCCCAGTCAACTTCGCCATGTTCACCAGCCTTGTGCTCTCTCCGCATGTATATCTTATTCTGCTTGCGATAGACTCGGTATCTTTCACAAAACTGATTGTACATGATCCCATCGGGATTTCCCGCCTTGTACTCTTCCCAAAGCAGTTGAAGAGTGATTCCCTTCCGGCTCATCTCTCGATGAATATATTCCATGTCGGGCTCTGGTTTGTGCTCCCCTGGCTTTTTCTCTACCGGCGGATAGATCTTTGAGCCAAGTTCTTTTGCCGACAATTCGGTTGGATACTCGATTCCGGCTTCCCGTGCTCTTTGCAGCACGTTTGATACCGTTCCCAGTGAACACTGCACGGATTTCGCAATGTCTCGCTGGCTTAGCCCCACTTCATAGTGTAGCCGTAGTATTTCCTTGATTTGTGCCATATCTGTTCTCCTCATGACGGCATCCTCCTCATTATTAAAGGATACCTGGATTTTCGGCATGAGATGTTCAAATACTTCTGTTTAAACCGTTCAAATGAAACCGTATTTGGTGTTCAAGTCGAACCGTTTAATGCGTTCAAGTGTTTCCGTAATTAGTGTTCAGATGTTTCCGTTTAAGGTGTTCAAGTGTTCCCGAAATCTGCAGTAAAACTCGAGACATTTTTCACTCAAATTCTACGGAGTAGTACAGTTTGATAGTCGGTCTTCTGAAAAAACCTGAGGATCTTCGGTTACGAATTATTAGACGTCTGACAGTGACTTTCTGTTATAGGGGTAGATAATTTTATTATCAATTCCTTGAGGCTTAGTAGTAATAGTGTCGATTAATACATTATGTCTTGTTTTATTTACTCTATAGACTATTTTGAAAATTTGTTTGATTCTTTTTCCATTCAAGAAACAAGCGTTTATTAAGTTTGGCAACATCACAAAAGAATTCATTAACAATTAATGGATCCCCCAAAGGGTTTTCATTGGCATTTCTAACCAAACACATAGTGCAAAACTCTTTTTCAGAACATTGAATACACTTAGGAAAATCTTTTTTGCGCAGCTCTCTTAAGTATTGCACTTTTTCAGAATTATCCCAAATTTCCTTAAGAGGTTTTTCTTTTATATTACCAAGAACATAATCCTGCCAGCCAGCACATGGATATACATTCCCCATCTCTGTTATACACATGGATGAATAACAAACTTTACAAACGATGTCGTCTAGAGTGGATTTTTTCTTCTGCTCAACTTCACTTTCCATTATCTCAAAATATTTTTTATCATTTGAAATTGAGTTGATAATCATTTCTTCGGCTTCATCAATCGATAGCCGGCATCTAAGGTTATCTGTTGTATGGTTATATCTTGCTAGAATGATAAAATCATCAACGACATTAATTTTGTGCTCGTTCGCCCAATTAACGACATCTTTATAACTATTTTTATTCTGCTTCATTATCGGACAACTAATTTGTAAAGGTATATCATTTTCAATAAGTTTTAAAATAGCATTTTTTGTTTTTTCAAAACTCCCTTTCACTTGAGTTATTTCATCATGAATATTTGGATTCATCGAGTACAAGGAGGTTTGAACACCTAGCAGATAGTTTTCTTTCATTTCTGCAATAATTTCATCATTAAGTAAGGTTAAATTACTTAATACATTAACCGAAAAATCATACTCCCTACATTTTCTTAAGAAATCGCAGAATTGTTTGTGCAACAGTGGCTCACCGCCACTTAATGTTATATGTAATACTCTCATCTCTTTGCACTGTTTTAAAATATCGTAAAATACATCAGGGCTAATATCCCAAAATTTATTCTCGTGTGGAATATAGCAATGTAAGCATCTTTCATTGCATTTGCTTGTAATTTCAATATGTAAATTCGTAAGTTGCGGCTTACCTTTAAAATATTCTTCAAAATAATCTTGGGTGGATTTTTCAGAATGTAAATCTGTCGATAAGTAATCTATTTCTGATTCTGTGACATCTATTAATTTATATGATAAACGGTTGTCTTTCTCGTTACACTCTTGCAATGTATTACCAGAAACAATAAAACCATCCTTTTCAAGCATACAATAAAAATCTCTGGCATCATTCTTTATCGTTTCAATGTCAACCCCTGAAAATTGATGGCTAATTTTTTGAGCAAGTTCATCAATAGTTTGCGGTTTTCGACCCAATACAGATAAAAATATTGCCCCACTTTGTGAAACTATCTTATCTCCGATGTCATTTTTGAAATTTTTCGTATGCCTGTATCCGAAATTTCTATTGTCTGTAATTAAGCCAAATTCCCCATAATCTCTGAATAAACAAATCGATCTTTGCTTATAATACATAATAATGTGTCCTATGTAATCAGGCGATGAAGGCTTATTTTATTTTGTCATCGCCTGATTTTTTGTTTCATTTACCTCCACGTGGTCCCTTGTCTCCCTTACAAGGTTTTCCACTAGGTTTAGTGTTTGGACGGCAATCTGCCATCTGCACAGTACTTTGTGCTAAGACTTTGGGTTTTGTATAAACCATTTTTATCACCTCCTTTCAATAATTTTGTTATTTTTGTAAAAGTAAACAACAGCATCCTAAAATATTAGCGTTCTTACATTCCGTTAATATTCTATTAGGTTCAAGAAGTGCGATTCCGACTATCCATTGTTCACACTTATTAAATATTGTAGTTTTGACTTTTACTTCAACAGCCTTAGTCAATATATTAAATTTATTATACCAAATATTGATATTATTCACGTGTAATAATTATATTTTTAATCTTAAATATTCATCGATTATGGGAAATGGCAAAAGTTTTCAAAATTCGTAGAACCTTGCCAATTTTCAATTGGTGGCGGATAACTGCTATTTTCGGGATAAGTATAGAAGTGGTCTCGTTGCACGGTGTTTTGGACGATGGCGGGCGGGCATTGTCGAGGATCATCTTTTGGAATTCCAGCCCGATTCTAATTTACCTCTAAGCCAAGAAGGAATAACCTGGCTAGTCATGTCCTTCAGGTTGCCGGAAAAGGTTAAACAGCAACATTCAGGTTGTTCCCTTTGGAAAAATCTGAGATTGCCCCCTTTGTCCAATAATCTGCCAATTGAGTTGCCTGATCCAAAACTCTATTGACGGATACAGTGTATTCCCCAGTCGACGGGTCATCCGGTGGATATTTGTATTTCCGCAAAATACGCTTAACCAAAACTCGCAATTTTGCCTGGACACTTTGCTTATATTGCCAGTCGATTGATGTATTATTTCGAACGTTTTCTGTGAGTTCGTGGGCGATTTGCTTCAAGACTTGGTCTCCGAGCAGGCTTTCAGCGTTGGGGTTATCTGCAAGGGCATCATAAAATGCCAGTTCATCTTTTCGAAGGTTTAATTTTTCACCGCGTTCATCTGCTGCACGGATATCTTTGGCTAATTGGATTAATTCTTCGATAATTTTGGCTGAATCAATCAGCCCATTTTGATAACGCTTTATCGCTTCTGCCAGCATTTCCGAAAACTTGCGTCCTTGCACCATGTTCATCTGACTGCGGGTTTTGATCTCATCGGAGAGTAAACGTTTGAGTAACTCGAGCGCCAGATTTTTGCGTTCCATGCCATGGATTTCAGCTAAGAATTCATCCGATAGAATAGAGATATCCGGTTTACGAATACCGGCAGCATCAAAAACATCCACTATTTCACTCGAAATAATAGCATCATTGATGATCTGCCGGATAGCTGTTTCAATTTCTTCATTTGTGCGTGTTTTGGCAGTTTCATCAAATTTCGAAAAACGAGCTTTTATGGCTTGGAAGAAGGCAAGGTCATCCCGAATTTCAAGTGCTTTCGGATGTGGAACAGCCAAGCCAAAAGCTCTTTGTAATTTAATAACATTTTCAATAAATCTTTCTTTTCCATTACGGACAACTGAACCGCCTTGCTCTTCAGCTAAATCTGCAATGTAATTAGCGGCATCCAGAATGAAATCGAGCTTTGATTTCGCATCCAATTTGATATAGCGATGATAATCAAAATGCCCAAACATATCCACCACAATTTCATAATATTCCAACATCTTGGCGACGGCTTCTTCCTGGTCGAAGGCGATCTGCCCTTTTCCTTGGCTGTCGGCATATACCAGTAATGCATTTTTCAGGTCTTGAGCAATTCCAATGTAATCGACTATCAGACCGCCTTCCTTATCTCCAAAGACCCGGTTGACGCGGGCGATGGCTTGCATCAGGGTATGCCCGTTCATCGGTTTATCAATATACATGGTGTGTAGGCAAGGCGCATCAAAACCGGTGAGAAACATATCCCGTACAATAAGTAATTTGAGTGGATCCTTGGGGTCCTTCAGGCGGTTACCAATGGCTTTGCGGCGATCTTTATTACGGATATGTTCCTGCCAATGGGGGGGATCGCTGGCTGAACCGGTCATCACGATCTTGATCGCGCCTTTATCATCTTCTGGGCTATACCACTGAGGACGTAATTTGATGATTTCGTTGTGCAATGCAACGCAGATGCGCCGGCTCATGCAGACGATCATGCCTTTACCATCCGCGGCAGATAGGCGCTGTTCAAAGTGACGGACGATATCCGCAGCTACTTGCTTGAGCCTGTCAGTGCTCCCCACAACGGCTTCTTTGCTTGTCCAACGCGCAAAACTTTTTTGTTTTTCAGTCAGTTCTTCCTCTTCGGTAATTTCTTCGACGCGTTCATCCAGAATTTTTTGATCTTCTTCGGATAGTACAATTTTAGCCAGCCGGCTTTCATAGTAAATTTTGACTGTGACGCCATCTTCCACCGCCTGCTGAATATCATAGATGTCTACGTAATTCCCAAAGACAGCTTGAGTGTTTTTATCCTCTTTTTCAATGGGTGTTCCGGTAAATCCGATAAACGAGGCATTTGGCAGCGCATCACGCATGTGCCGTGCATAGCCGTCAATGAAATCGTATTGGCTGCGGTGGGCTTCATCGGCGATGACAATGATATTATGGCGCTCGGTAAGAGTGGGAAAGACACCTCCCGTCTCTTCAGGAAAGAACTTCTGGATGGTAGTAAAGATGATGCCGCCTGAAGCGACGGAGAGCAATTTCTTCAAGTGCTCTCGACTGGAAGCTTGTACGGGAGTTTGCCTTAGCAGTTGCTGGCAATTATTGAAGGTTTCAAAAAGTTGTTGATCGAGATCGTTCCGGTCGGTTAGAACCACAATGGTGGGGTTGTTCATTTCTTCAGCCAAAACCAGTTTCCCGGCATAGAAAACCATCGAAAGACTTTTTCCGCTGCCTTGTGTGTGCCAGATCACACCAGCGCGTTTATCTCCTTTGGGTTGTTGCTCCACACTGGGCAAGCCATAAACCGCCGGGTGTTCAGCAACAAAATGCGTATCCGTTTCTACGGATGCACGTAACGTCGAAACGATAGCTTTGTTGACGGCAAAATACTGATGATAAGCGGCCATTTTTTTGATCGTTTTTTCTTTTGTCTTTTCAAAAACGATAAAGTGACGGATGATATCCAGAAGTGTCTTTTTGTTGAGCAGCCCTTTTACCAGAGATTCCAGCTCCGGTTGATTCTTGGAATCCACAACATGGATGCCATCCACGCTTTTCCATTCCATGAAACGCGAATAGTCGCTGGAGATCGTGCCGGCTTTTGCAAACCAACCGTCGCTGATCACTTCGAATGCATTAAAGGTAAACAACGAAGGAATCACCTGTTGATAAGTCTTTAATTGGTGAAAAGCGGTCAGAACGTCTGCTTTTTCATCAACTGCATTCTTCAATTCAAAGACGACCAGCGGCAAGCCGTTGATGAAGAGGACGATATCAGGACGTCTATTGTTACTATTTTCTACCACCGTGAACTGGTTGACGGCTAAAAACTCATTATTCTCCGGAACCGTGAAGTCCGCCAGCCAAACCTTGTCAGTCCGGCTTTTGCCATCGCCAACACTGAATTTCACATCCACACCTTCGGTGAGCAGATGATGGAAGGCTTCATTGTTGTCAATCACGGTCAATGCTGAAGTTCGCAGCACTTTCTTATAAGCTTCTTCCCGAGCTGCTTCCGGAATGCGCGGGTTCAGTCGATCGATGGCAGCGCGCAGGTGGTTTTGCAATATAGGATCACCAAAGCCCAGTTCCGGCGCGTATCTTTCCTGTATTTCAGGACCGTAAGCCAGAGTATAGCCGTTTTCGTCTCTAAGCAATTCCAGTGTGATTTGTTCGATTTCCGATTCGTAGAGGATCATGGTTCTTTCCCAGAATATGTTAAGTCTAATCCCCAATTCAATGGGTTGTTCGGTTCGTATTGTGTAAGCGCCAAATCGTCTCTTTCATCACGGAGGATGGGATCATAATAATTCCGTTGCCAATCGCGGATTTTCGGCGTTTGCTGCCGGAAACATTTTAAATTGCCATACAATTTCCGATAATGAAACCAGGGCGGGTTTGGAACCCGCCCCTACGGATTCGAATTCCTCTGCATGGATTATATGCATGATGGCGGACAGGATTAATTCAATATTTTTTATATGATTTAACAAATGGAACCCCGTAAAATGGATCATTCGCCCCAATTCGTTCAATCGCATTTTTCCATCCGTAATTTCACCAAACAAAGACTGCCGGTTCTGCACACAGATGGTGATGAAATATGAGCCCGTTTGGGAAGATTCAGAACCGTTTAGGCGGATGGAACGGCAATGACGGATCGTAGGGTTGTAGCTCATACCTCAATTTCCCCATTCATCAGTTTGGGTAAAAGAGAATCCCTACATTGGGCAATAGTAAGAATTTCTTTTTGGTTAGCTAGAATTTTCTCAAATAAGGGCTTTACGAGAAAATCAAAACTAGATAAAGTAAATTCAGAAGGAATAACACATTTAATATTTGAAAAATTTGCTGTATTGACATTGAGTGTTGTACTACCACCACTGCCCATTTCTATTAATTGGTTTTTTAAGTTCCTAGCTGTGAAGTAAATGTATTGAGTTAAATTGTCCCTTTTGGGAATAATCGCATTGATTTGTTGATTGGTTTGACTAATTTCTGCCGTTAAAGAAACTAATCCAATAGTAGCAATACAACTGACAATTATTGAATTAGGCGGTAAAAATTTATTTTTTTGGCTCATCGCTCCTTCATATGTCAACGTATCAGATGTCTCAACGATATACACCGAATTATGCATATCAGGGATTTTAATAAAAGGAATATTTCCACCAAAGAAATTTTCATTTGTCTTTGATGGTGTTTTCCCACATACAATATCACCGAAATCTTCTATATTCCCCACTCTCCATCCCTTGGGAATCATGCCCAGCTCGCTCTCGACCAATTCACCGGTGGCGCCGGGGAAGTTGAAGTCGACAAACCATTCTTTGAAAATGGCCTGGGCGATGGCTTCCAGGGTGGCATTCGTCTGACGATTGAGCTCGATTTTGTCATCCAGCGCGGAGAGGATGTCCGCGATACGGCGTTGAACAGGTAGGGGAGGAAACGGAAATTCAATTTGCCTGAGTGTACTTCCAGAGATTTCAGCAAATGTTGTTCCAACACCAACCGATTTTAAATACTCAACATTGTTTTTAAGTAAATAAAAGAGAAATTGGTTATCAACTACATCTGCTTTTGGAATTAGGCTTTTAAATCCTTGGTTTGTACAGATTGGATTCAATGCAATTCTTAAGTAACCTATTGGAGCTCGTGTTGTCAGTAAAACTGTCCCTGCGGGCAGTAACCTTGCACTTGAGTTTTGTAAACCTTTTTTTGTAATACATCTTTCCCCGCATGAGATAAACCGTTCATCAGTACTGGCTAAATCTCGAGGTGTTATCCAAGGTATCTCCTCACCCCAAAAATCCGGATTTGTTGTGGATGGAGTACCACCTCCAATAATCTCAGAAACTTCCTCTAATTTATATTTTTTCCACTGATTGGAATTCATTCTTGATCCCCTTCAAACTTCAACAAATGCTCTGCTATGGGTTTTCCGAAGTTATACTTTTCGATAATTTGAAAAGGCGTAGTCATCACTTTCATGATTTACCTTTTTCTATACGTGAGAAACTCATCATGTATGGAATATCTGGTTTTTTGAACATGATAAATCTATCATGTTCAAAATTTGCTTAAATTTGAACATGATCAGCCCTCGTAATTCCCCTGTAGCAAATTGAATAAAGGCACATTAATATAATAATTGCTGCGCCAGATTTTTTGTTTTTCAAGAAAGCCGGCTTCTGCCAGAGCATCTAAGTAAGAACCTGCCGTAACACGCTTCACGCCCACATCCCGGATCACAAAATCAATTTTGGTATAAGGGTGCTTAAACAGGGTATTCAACAAATCCAGAGAATAAATTTTGGGGAGTTGGGTTTTGATCCTTTCTTGAGTATCAGCCATCAGGTCTCTTAACTTATGGATAGTTTCAATGGTCTCGTTAGAGGTCACTTCCACCCCGTACAGCATAAACTTCAACCAGGCTTCCCAATTGTCATCCAAAGGATCGGATCGTAAATAAGCCAAATAAGCGCTCTTTTCTCGCACGATATACCGGCTGAGGTAAAGAATCGGAAGATCCAGTAGGCCGTGCTGCACCAGGTAAAGTAAATTTAAGATACGTCCGGTTCGCCCGTTGCCATCATAAAATGGGTGGATTTTCTCGAACTGGTAATGGATCAAAGCCATCCGTACCAACGGGTCGAGTCCTTCATTGACATCTTCATTAAAAAAGATCAAAAGACGTTCAAGCAGCTCCACAATTTGGTCATGGTCTTGAGGCGGAGTGTAAATCACTTCTCGGGTAGCGGAGTTCCCAACAATTGTTCCCGGCCGGGTACGGATACCGGGTCCCGGTTCTCCAATGACCAAAACAGCTTGGATCGCGACCAAATCTTCCAAAGAAAGTTGTTCTTTGGTTTCAATCCGGGAAAAACCTAGCTTAAGCGCCTCAGAATAGCGGCCAACCTCTTTTGCGGCAGCATTGTTGAATTGAGGAATGTCCAATTCTTGCTTGAACAGTTCATCATGCGAGGTGATGATATTCTCTATGGCTGAACTGTCTTTCGCCTCTTGCAACGCCAAGGTATTCAGCAGGATATCCTGATTGGGCAACAACGGTGCGACGCCTTTGAGTTCAGCCAGCCGGCGGTGTGCCATAACAATTTGCCTATTGAGAGTATCGGATTGAGCGATTTTTTCGGGCGGAAACGCGTATAGCTCAGAAATCATACCCGATCCCCTTCAAATTTTCGCGAATCCGCTGCTGAAGCTCATTCCCGCGCGCGAACTGTTCGGCCAGTTGTGCGGTCAGCGTATTCATTTTTTCTTCAAAAGGAATCCCATCATCTTCGGCTTCTTCTGTACCCACATACCGCCCAGGCATTAAGACGTAATTATTGGCGCGAACTTCATCAATAGTAGCTGCTTTGCAGAAGCCGGGCTGGTCTTCATATGTGCCACCCTCGCCACGCCAAGCATGGTAGGTGCCGGCGATTTTGGCAATATCTTCATCGGTAAATTCCTTATTGCGGCGGTTGATCATCATTCCTAGTTTGCGAGCATCAATAAACAATATTTCATTCGAACGGTTGCGGAATTTATGGTTCGTTCGATCTCGAGCCAGGAACCATAAACAGGCCGGGATCATGGTATTGTAAAAAAGTTGAGCAGGAAGAGCGACCATACAATCCACTAAACCGTCTTCAATCATATTTTTTCGAATATCCCCTTCTCCACCGGTATTGCTATTCATACTGCCGTTCGCCAGCACAATTCCGGCGATACCCGTTGGGCTAAGCTTATGGGCAAAATGTTGCAGCCAAGCATAGTTGGCGTTGCCTACCGGGGGCACTCCATATTTCCAGCGAATGTCATCGCGCAACTGTTCACCACTCCAATCACTTACATTAAATGGCGGATTGGCTAAAATGAAGTCAGCTTTAAGATCCGGATGGCGATCATTAAGGAAAGTATCGCCTAATTCCAATTTGGCGTCGATACCGCGAATGGCCAAGTTCATACGCGCCAGGCGTAAGGTGGTGGGGTTGGATTCCTGCCCGAAGATCGATAGATCTTTGATGTTACCCTGATGATTGCGGACAAATTTTTCACTCTGAACAAACATACCGCCACTGCCGCAGCAGCCGTCATATACTCGCCCGTTGAAAGGCTCGATCATTTCTACCAACAGTTTAACAATACTGGCGGGAGTATAAAATTGGCCGCCTTTCTTCCCTTCGGCGTCGGCAAATTGACCTAAGAAATATTCATAAACACGTCCCAGCAGATCCTGAGAGGTGTGCGCATCCTGGTGAAAACCGATGGTTCCAATTAAATCAATTAATTCTCCCAGACGCTGTTTATTTAACTCGGGATCCGCATAAATCTTAGGCAACACACCCTTAAGCGGGGGGTTAATTCGCTCGATCGCATCCATCGCATCATCGAGATATTTACCAATTTCCGGTTGCTTTGCCCGATCCTGAAGATATTGCCAGCGCGCTTTTTCAGGGACGAAAAAGACATTATTGGCTAAGTACTCATCCGGATCTTCCGGATCGGAACCTTCATATTCGCCTTGGTTTTCTGTGAGCTTTTGATACAGATCCTCAAAAGCATCGGAAATGTACTTCAGAAAAATAAGTCCCAGTACGACATGTTTATATTCCGCCGCGTCCATATTTGAGCGCAGTTTATCTGCGGCTGCCCAAAGCGTTTTTTCCAGTTCATGGTTGTTTTCTGTCATTTGCTTCTCCTGTCTAAAATCGTCACAGCGGTTGCGGTCTATCATTGATTTTCAAATTTCCCGGGTCTGGGTTTTGCTTTTTCTGTTTCCTAAATCCCTTATGGAATATTACTCTTCGAAATCACTATTGTTTGCGGATTTTAAATTCAGAAATGATCTGATCCTGCGTAAGTTTGTAACCTGCGGGTCAATCCCATCACCGGTATTTACGAATTCATTGGTACCGAATATGAAAACCATCGCCATTTCACACAGGCCATGAGTCCGGATACTTTAATTATTATAGCATTGGTCAAGAAAACGGTTCCCCGCTCAGGTTTCCAAGTCTGCCGCCGGATTCATTCCAAAATCCCCGAGAATCGATTAAGATAAATTTATGGATGATTTTTCTTATAATTCGCAATACTTGATCCGGAATGGAAAGCCTTGGTTCCCGCTGATGGGGGAGATGCACTATTCCCGCGTCGACCGCCGTTTTTGGGCTGATTCGCTGCAAAAAATGAAAGGCGGAGGAATCGATATTGTTTCTTCTTATGTCATCTGGATTCATCATGAAGAAATCGAGGGAGAATTCGACTTTTCCGGAAATAAGGATTTACGGAAATTTATTCAATTGTGCCAAGATCACGGACTTTATTTTTTCTTGAGGATTGGCCCTTGGGTTCATGGTGAAGTTCGACATGGCGGCTTTCCAGATTGGCTGCTGGCGAAAGGTTTCGAAGTTCGCACAAATGACGAGCGCTATTTTGCGGAAGTTTATCGGTTTTATAACCGGATCTATTCGCAAATCCAGGGATTGCAATTCAAAGAGGGTGGGCCGATCATCGGCGTCCAAATTGAAAATGAATACGGGCACTGCGGCGGTCTTACGGGATCGGAGGGCGAAACCCATATGCGACGTTTAACCGCCATGGCAAAGGAAATCGGGTTTGATGTCCCCTATTTCACCGCCACCGGTTGGGGCGGTGCCATTACGGCTGGATTATTACCGGTTATGGGAGGATACCCCGACGCGCCTTGGGACAGCAGATTGACCGAAATCGAACCCAGCGGAAATTATATATTTACACTGGAACGGAACGATCACAACATCGGATCGGATCATCATATCGGTTATGGATTAACATTTGATCCGGCTGAATTTCCTTATCTAACCGCCGAATTGGGAGGCGGACTGCAAGTTACTTATCACCGGCGGCCGGTCGTAACGGCGGCCGATATCGGTGCCATGACATTGGTTAAACTCGGATCGGGTGTTAATTTGCTCGGTTATTACATGTTTCGCGGCGGATCAAACCCGCCCGGTAAACGATCTTCCTTGCAAGAATCGCGAGCGGCGGGAGACTTTTGTGATCTGCCGCAGATTTCATATGACTTCAGAGCTCCGATTCGGGAATTCGGACAGATTTCGGATACATTTCGTGAGATAAAACGGTTCGCGCTCTTTCTCCATGACTTTGGTGAGGAGCTTTGTAAAATGCCGGCTAAATTCCCAAATTCTAACCCCCTTGATCCGAAAAATAACCAGGATCTCCGTACAGTTATCCGGGATAACGAGAAAAGTGGTTATCTCTTCGTAAATAATTACCAACGACGGCAAAAGATGGCAGATCATCCGCAGACAAAACTTCGGGTGACTTTACCTGATGAGACGATTGAGTTCCCAATAATCGATATTCGGGATGAAGATTATTTCTTTTTCCCGTTCAACCTTCCAATCGGGAATTCGATCCTTAAATCAGCCAACACAACGCCTCTCTGTAAAATTAACGATGATACAACCGTTTTTTATTCCGATTTTCAACCACAATATCAATTTGATCATGAGCCGCAAAATCATAAAATTATCACGCTCAGCAAAAAGCAAGCGATGAATGCCTGGAAAATTCAGCTTGCGGACGGGGACCATTTGGTTCTGTCGGAAGATGTGGTTTTACAAAATCAAGATCGATTGGAAATGATCGGGCAGGGAATCGCTAAACTCAGCATTTACCCTGATTTTCCAAAAACACCCCAAAATGCCGTCAAAATCGGTCAGGAAGCTGATTTTACCGTTTATGAAGTACGGTACCCGGGATTTAATCCGAAATGGAATCCGATTGAAGCACAGTTCCGAATGATCAGGCAGATGCCGGAACAAACAGATTATGAGATTTTCCTCAGTTATCCCACTGAGGTTGAAAACTGTTATCTTTCCATTTGGTATCAAGGCGATCAGGCAAAATTAATAGGCGGTGGGAAGCTGTTAGCAGATGATTTTTATGCTGGAACGGAATGGGAAATCGGATTGAAACAATTCTGTTTTCCACAAAAACTTATTCTGTCCGTGATTCCTCTCTATGCTGGTGCACCCATATACCTCGAAAAATGGCCAATAATGGAAGGCGGGAAAATTTGTCAGTTAAATCATGTCAGTCTGAGATGTGAATATCGGACAATTATCGACCAATATGAGTAATTCTTCCTATTCTTCCCTATGATTTATTTCCTGGAATCCTTCTTACCGAAAGGATAAAAAACAGGACAATCATCCTGATTTAAATGAAAGCGATGAAAAAAAATCACCGTTCAACGGGATCATTTTGGCGATTGGAAAACTTTTCTCAGAATCCTTATTGACATTCCCTCTTATTCGATGTAAATTTAACTTACCATTTAGTTAATTCAGATACAAAGAGTCGAAAATGGAAAAAGGTCCTATCTTCAAGGAAGAAGCAAAAGCGCGAATTATTGCCGCTTCGATTAAACTATTCTCTGAAAAAGGATTTGATGGGACTCGCGTAAATGAAATCGCAGAATCCGCTGATGTCAATAAAGCCTTGATTTATTACTATTTCGAAAATAAAGAAGCTATCCTGGATCAACTTTCAAACCAAATATTGAACAATGTCAATTCACTTTCGACGACCTTTGTTCAAAAAAGTATTCTCCAGATGATTCAAGATGGAAGGCTTCGTATTATGAAAGATCGACTTCACTTTGCCAATGAAGCCGCTCTTGAAAATTTCCTGTCCCATATTCAAAATTTCAATAATCAAATTTTGGACTACGCCATGAACAATCGAAAGCTAATCCGAATTTTGATGACCGAATCCCTAAAGGAAAGCAAGCATAAAAATGACTTGATTCAATTTATCAAAGAGCTTGGAAAGGCAGCTGAGAACCCCATTATTCAAAGCATTCGCGATGCTAATGCCGATTTTCCTCTTTCAAATAACTTCATATTTTTGAGGTTCTTCTTCCATCCTGTTTCGATCATTAATTTTGCTGTGTATTATGAGGCGTATCAAAAATTATGCGGCTTGTCCGAATCCAAAATGCGAACAGCGATGCTCAATTCGATCCGAACACTTTCAAATTCATTCGTTTCGGGAAACGATATTATTTTACAAATGGAGGCATAAAACAGAATTTCAAATATTTATTTTTACTGCCAATTAAATGACCGGCGACCGATGATTGATAAAAAGAAATAGTAAGGAGGAAAAATGAAAAACATACAAGATTCAATCGAAGAGTTGATTATTCATTATGTCGTGACTGATCCATTGGGAAAACTGCCCAAGATGCTCACTTTGGCTGAAAAAATTGATCAGGGTCATCTTCATGAAAAAGAAATTAATGGCATCCGCAAGATCCTGAATGATAAAAATGGTAACTGGTACAAATTTATTGAAGGCATTAGCGCGGATATCGACCCGAAATGTCTGCAAAAAGTGATTGAATGCTTCATGATCAACGCCAGTTTGAAAGGTGAGGCAAAGGCGCGAGCGGTCGAGAAAAAATATAATATGAATGTTCCTTGGACCATTTTGGTCGATCCGACCAGCGCCTGCAATCTGCACTGTACCGGTTGTTGGGCTGCCGAATATGGGAATAAAAACAATTTATCTTATGAGACGCTCGATTCTCTCGTGAATCAAGGTGTCGATTTGGGAATCTATTTTTATATCTTTTCCGGCGGCGAGCCACTGATCCGAAAGGATGATATTATCCGGCTTTGCAAAGCTCATCAGGATTGCTATTTCTTTTCTTTTACCAATGGTACACTCGTGGACGACCAATTCTGCAAACAGATGCTGGAAGTCGGCAATTTCTCTGTCGCCTTTTCAATCGAAGGAAATGAAGAAGCAACGGATATGCGACGCGGTAAAGGAACCTATCGAAAAGTGATCGCCGCAATGGACTTGATGAAAAAGAATAAACTGCTGTTCGGCTATTCGACCTGTTATCATCGCTATAATACGGAAAGCGTCGGCTCAGATGAATTTGTCGATGATATGATTGCCCGCGGTTGCAAATTCGCATGGAATTTCACCTATATACCGGTCGGAAAAGATGCCGTGCCCGATTTACTAGCGACTCCGGAGCAACGGAAATATATGTATCATCGCGTTCGTGAAATTCGGGCAACCAAACCGCTTTTCGCAATGGATTTTTGGAACGATGGAGATTCCACAAATGGTTGTATCGCAGGGGGAAGACGATATCTACATATTAATGCCGCCGGAGACATTGAGCCATGCGCATTCATTCATTATTCCAATGCCAATATTCATGATATGTCTCTGTTGGATGCTTTGAAATCACCGCTCTTTGCGGAATATCGCAAAGGACAACCATTTAATAAAAATCATTTGAGACCATGTCCTCTGTTGGACAATCCAGAAGCTTTGGCAAGAATGGTGAAAGCTTCCAGCGCAAAATCGACGGATATGGAAGCTCCGGAAGATGTTGACGTATTGACGGCAAAAACGAAAGCGGCGGCTGAGAAATGGGCACCGGTTGCGGATGAACTTTGGGAAAAACAAAATAAAGCTAAGGCAGAAAAACAAGCCGAAGCGCAAAAAGTGGAAATAGAAGCCTGAGCCAATCAAATGAAACGGAAAGCGATGAAATAAGGCTTTCCGAAGCAATCAAAAAGAGGAGCTATAACCGATTGAAGTGTTTCCGTCATGAGAATTGCTGACTGTCGACAATTCTCATGATGTTCCTCTTGTTTTAGAAGGCTGCTGAAAATATTGACCAATCAATTACGTCGGTTTTTACGCATGATCTCGGCTTGACAGGATTGTAATCCGGCGGTAAATTTAACCAAACAGTTAAATTAAAAGGTGGAAGAATGGTTACTCGGGTAATTGAATCGGAAGACTCAAAAGATCGAATCATAAAGGCGGCCGTTCAGCTTTTTTCCGAAAAAGGATTTGACGGAACCCGAGTCAGTGATATTGCGGATTTGGCGGATGTCAACAAGGCGCTGATTTATTATTACTTTACTGGAAAAGAAGATATTCTGGATATCTTGCTCCGGCAGTTGTTGAACGATATCACCGCTTTTTCAATGGATTTTATCCACACCCACCTTATTTCAATGATCCGTGACGAAACCTTGGAACTAAAAGAAGATCGGCTGACATTCATTGATAAAAATGCGGTGGACTCTTTTCTGGACAGCATGCGCGGTTATTATCGGAAGGCGGTTTCTTATGCATTGGAAAACCGGCAAATCATCCGGATTCTGATGCTGGAATCGCTGAAAAATTCTAAACGCCAGAATGATTTATATCTTTTCCTGAAATTGCTCAATAAAAATGACAATAATCCCGTTTATAAGACAATCCTAAATGCCGGCCGGGACTTTAATTATTCCGATGAATTTATTCTGTATAAATTCTTTTTCAGTATGATGCCTATCATCAATTTTGCGGTTTATTTTGATGATTACAAAAATCATTCAGACATGGAAGAAGAGGATTTGATTAACCGTTTTCTGCAATCCTGCCAAACAACCATCAATGCATTGGTTTGCGGGAACGAAATATTGATGCGAAATGATTGCTCGATTATCGAAAGCAGATAATTTTTGTAGTAGCGAATAAATAGAAAGGGGTAAATTAAACCAAGCATGCCGTTTTAGAAATGTTGACACGTTTCAATCGGTTGCCGGTAAGCTAAGGAGAAAATGAATGAATAGTAAAGTTCAAAATGCAATGCTTTCACTGTTGATGGGATACCTGGAAAATGATCCGATGAACAAAATTCCCACAATTCTGGATTTGGCGGAAAAAATGGATACGGGTCATGTTCATGCCAATTCGTTTAAAGTTGTTCGCAGAGAATTAACCGACAAAAACGGTGTTTGGTATCAATTTACAGAAAACCTGTTTAATGAAGTCGACCCGCGAGTGATTAAAAAAGCGGTTACCAGTTTTTTCTTTAATGGGATTCTCAATAACGGAACCAAACAAGACAAATTACGTGAAAAATATCAATGTAATATTCCCTGGGCAATTCTAATGGATCCTACCAGTGCTTGTAATTTGCATTGTACGGGCTGTTGGGCAGCTGAATACGGAAATCGGAATAATCTTTCCTTTGAAACTCTGGATTCAATCTGTAAACAGGGAAAAGAGTTGGGGATTTATTTCTATCTGCTGTCAGGCGGCGAACCGACCGTTCGCAAAGAGGACGTGATCAAACTATGCGAAGCGAACCCCGATTGCTTTTTCTTCGCATTTACAAACGGAACACTGGTGGATGATAAATTCTGCGATGAAATGTTGAGGGTCGGGAATATCACTTTGGGTTTCTCCATCGAAGGAGATGAAGCGGCAACGGATATGCGACGAGGGAAAGGGACCTATCAAAAAGTGATCGCGGCAATGGATCGCATGAAAAAACATAAGCTGCTTTTCGGTTATTCGACCTGCTATCATCGTTACAATACCGAAAGTGTCGGGTCCGATGAATTTGTGGATGATATGATCGCCCACGGTTGTCGCTTTGCCTGGAATTTCACCTATATACCGGTCGGGAAGGATGCCGTTACCGATTTGCTGGCGACGCCCGAACAGCGAGAATATATGTATCGCCGCGTTCGCGAAATTCGTGCGACCAAACCGATTTTTGCGTTGGATTTCTGGAATGACGGGGAATACGTCGGAGGCTGTATTGCCGGCGGGCGGCGCTATCTGCATATTAATGCCGCCGGTGATGTGGAGCCTTGTGCTTTCATTCATTATTCAAATGTCAACATTCATGATGTAACTCTGTTGGAAGCTTTGCAATCACCGTTATTCATGGCTTATCGGCAAGGACAACCTTTCAACGAAAACCTGATTCGCCCCTGCCCGCTTTTGGATAATCCGCAGGCACTTTCCAAAATGGTCAAAGTCTCCAATGCAAAATCGACCGACATGGAAGCGCCGGAAGATGTCGATGTTTTAACATCCAAAACGAAGCCGGCAGCCGAGAAATGGGCGCCGGTCGCCGATGAATTATGGGAAAAACATTTGAAGGAAAAAGAAGAGAAAGAAAAGGAAAAAATTGCGGGCTGATTCGAACCCGCCAACGTTCTCATTTTTATTCTTCCTATCGAAAAATGCTGCCGAATTATATTTTGGCAGCATTTTTCTTATGGAAACATTCGATAAAATAAGATCTGACGACAAAATATTTATCGTCACACGGAATCAATGAATTTCAGGAGGGAGCTCGATGGATGAAATCAAAACAATCGTTGATACGCAACGTCGATTCTTTTTAAGCGGAAAAACACTTCCGGTCTCTCAGCGGAAAAAGGCACTGCAATCTTTGCTGACAATGGTGGATGAAAATCAGCAAATGATCTTTGATGCCTTGTTTACGGATTTACATAAATCCGAATTTGAAAGTTATATGACCGAAGTCGGACTTGTTTTAACGGAAATTCGTCAGGCGATGAAAAACCTGGACGCTTGGACATCCGTTAAAAAAGTCCGGACTCCGCTGTATCTGTTCCCTTCAAAAAGCAGCGTTTATCCGGAGCCCTACGGAACCGTCCTTATTATGGCTCCTTGGAATTATCCGTTCCAGTTATGTCTTGTCCCATTAATCGGCGCTTTGGCAGCCGGGAATACCGCCGTACTGAAACCTTCCGCCTACGCACCGGCAGTCAGTCGCTGCATCGCAGAGTTGATTCACCGGTACTTTCCTTCTGAATATATAGCCGTTACGGAAGGGGGACGGGAAGAAAATAGCTCGTTATTGGAACAACACTTTGACTTGATCTTTTTCACAGGTGGGAGTCGCATGGGAAAAATCGTCATGGAGTCGGCTGCGAAGAATCTGACGCCTGTTATTCTTGAATTGGGAGGAAAGAGCCCGTGCATCGTCGATCAAACCGCTGATTTGAAAAATGCGTCACGGAAAATTGTTTTCGGGAAATTACTGAATGCCGGACAAACTTGCGTGGCACCCGATTATTTATTGGTTCATGAGTCGGTAAAAGATACGCTCGTCCGTAATCTTATCGAGGAATTCGACAAAGCTTTCCCCGGCAAAGACTATTCCGATTTTCCGGCGATCATCAACGAAAAACATTTTGATCGACTGAACCGGCTTATCCGGGATGAAAATGTGATTTATGGCGGAAATTCGAATCGGGATCATCGCTTTTTCGAGCCGACGATTTTATCTCCGGTTCAATGGGAAACACCGGTCATGCAAGAAGAGATTTTCGGTCCCATATTACCCGTTTTGACTTATGAGAATTTAGGCGATGTCATCGATCGGTTGCGAAAACTTGCTAAACCGCTTGCGCTTTATTTATTTACCGAAGACAGAAAAACCGAAAAGAAAATAATCGAAAATGTAGCCTTCGGCGGCGGTTGCATGAATGATACGGTTATGCATTTGTCCAACCCGAATCTCGGTTTCGGCGGAATCGGTGAGAGCGGCATGGGGCAGTACCATGGAAAGAACAGTTTTGATTCCTTCACCCATTATAAAAGTATGGTTAAAACTCCCGTTTGGCCCGATTTGCCGATCCGTTATCATCCATATACAAAGCAAAATCTAAACCGGTTGAAACGGTTTCTCAAATAAATGCGGTAAATCCGCCATTCTATTTCCTGTTCGAAAGAAATCATTCGGATTTATTAATCTTGCCGGTTGACGAAAGCTATATAATGAATTAAGAAGATCTTTTTCAGGAGGTAAAAATTATGTCAATTATTGCTGCTTATATTGTGCCCCATCCTCCGATTATCTTGCCTGAAATCGGAAAAGGGGAGGAACGAAAAGTTCAAAAAACAATCGACAGTTACAAAAAAATTGCCGCTGAAATAGCCGAATCGGAACCGGAAACGATTGTAATTACTTCACCTCATGCCACACTTTATGCGGATTATTTTCATATCTCACCCGGGCGTCATGCCGCCGGTGATTTCGGACAATTCGGTGCGCGGGGACTGGTGATCTCCGCAGATTACGACGAAGAGTTCGTACGGGAACTGGAAAAAACCGCCGAAGAAAATAACATCCCGGCCGGTACCGCCGGTGAACGCGATCCCCGATTGGATCACGGCACAATGATCCCACTTCGTTTCATTCAGAAAGCATGGGACCCCAATAAAAAGCCGTTTAAAATTGTCCGAATCGGGCTCTCCGGAGAATCTTTATTAACCCACTATGAATTTGGCAAATGCATCGCCGAAGTTGCCGAAAAATTGAACCGCAGAACGGTATTTGTCGCCAGCGGCGATCTTTCGCATCGATTAAAAGAAGACGGGCCTTATGGATTCGTCAAGGAAGGTCCGATTTTCGATCAACAGATTACGAATATCATGCGCAGCGGTAATTTTTCCGAAATATTCAATTTGGACCCGCATCTTTGCGATCAAGCCGGGGAATGTGGTTTACGGTCATTCGTGATTATGGCGGGAGCATTGGACGGGAAACAGATCGAACCGGAATTGCTCTCTTATGAAGGTACTTTCGGAGTCGGTTATGCGGTTGCTTCGTTTAAAATCAAAGGAATCGATGAAAACAGCCGTTTTAATCGATATGAGACGGAATTTCAAATCAACAATGGAGAAGATCCATACGTCGCCCTTGCAAAAGCATCTCTGACCACTTATCTGAAGACGGGAAAATACATGAAAGTTCCTTCCGGATTGCCGGCCGAAATGTTAAATCGCCGAGCCGGAACTTTTGTTTCTCTGAAAAAAAATGGGGAGCTGCGAGGCTGTATCGGTACGATTCTGCCGGTAAGATCTTCCGTTGCCGAAGAGATCATTCATAATGCGGTATCTGCAGGGGTCGAGGATCCCCGATTTCCGCCGGTTACCCTCAACGAACTGGATGATCTTGATTTCAGCGTAGACGTCCTTTCCGAACCCGAAGACATTTCTTCACCGGATCAACTGGATGTAAAACGTTACGGTGTGATTGTTTCGAGCGGTTATCGGCGCGGATTGCTGTTACCGGATCTGGAAGGGGTAGACACCGTCGAGGAGCAAATCGATATCGCCAGACGAAAAGCCGGCATTCCGAGAGGGGAACCGATTCGTCTACAGCGATTTGAAGTAGTGAGGCATACATGAAAGCAACCTGTGAAATTTGTTTTCATCATTGTTCGCTTGCCGAGGGCCAGATCGGTTTTTGCGGCGCGCGGAAAAACGTCGACGGAAAAGTTATCTGTGATAACTACGGGAAAATTACCGCCATTGCCCTTGATCCGATTGAGAAAAAGCCCCTGAAACACTTTTTCCCCGGCAGCTATATTCTGTCTATCGGCAGCTATGGTTGTAATTTACATTGCCCCTTCTGTCAAAACAGCGATATTTCTATGCAATACGCAGGAATCCGCACTCATTTCATTTCTCCGCAGGAATTGGTGAACAAAGCGCTGGAGCTGAAATCCGACGGGAACATCGGAGTGGCTTATACCTATAACGAGCCTTTTATCAGTTATGAATACGTGACGGATTGCGCCGGGTTAGTACATCAAAACGGGATGAAAAACGTGATGGTTACGAACGGAACCGTCGAAGAGGCTCCTTTAAGAAAAATTCTGCCTCTGATCGATGCCATGAATATCGATCTCAAGGGATTTACCGGTGAATATTATCGAAAATTAAGCGGCAATTTGGAAGTGGTCAAGAGAACAATCGAAATTGCAGCCAAAGAATGCCATATCGAAGTCACTACGTTGATCGTTCCCGGGGAAAATGACAGCGATGAGGAAATGGAAGCGCTTGCCGGTTGGCTGGCTTCGGTCGATCCGGAAATTCCGTATCATGTCTCTCGTTTTTTCCCGCATTACCACATGCCGGATAAACCCCCGACACCGGTGAAAACAGTTTATCATCTGGCGGAAATAGCCCGTAAACACTTGAAATATGTCTATACGGGGAATTGTTAGCGGATCCGACAATTAAGAAAGGGGAGAAAAATAATCGAAATTTTCCTCCCCTTTCTTTTCATTTTAAAAAGATCAATATTTTATAAATTGAGATCCGTCCGCACCGCAAATCGGGCATTTTCCCGGACGGACTTTTTCGATATTGCCGCAAACCGGGCAAAGATAGTAGAAGACTTCTTCGGTTTCATCCAGATTATCCAAAACTTCTTTATAGAGTTTTGCATGAACTTCCTCTGCCTTTTTCGCCAGCGTAAAGGTTCCAACCGCCGCTTTATTCCCTTCCGCCTCGGCATCCTTTAAGAATTCCGGATACATTTCCGTATATTCATACGTTTCGCCGGCGATGGCATCTTTCAGATTATCGGCGGTACTTCCGACTTTTCCGGCAACTTCAAAATGTCTTAAAGCATGAATTGTTTCGGCATCTGCCGCCGCTTGAAACAATTTGGCGGCATTATTTTTTCCTTCCGCCTTTGCTTTACGAGCATAAGCGGTATATTTACGATTTGCCTGAGATTCGCCTGCGAATCCGGCCATCAGATCCTGCATTGTTTTACTTTCCATATGATTCTCCTTATTCTTCATTTTGTTGAATTTTTAGATTCGTTTCAAGGCATTTTTTACAGATCCCTTTGAAATAGACACCTTTTTGATTGATTTGAAAACCTTTTAATTCTTCCGGATTAAATGAATCAAGCCCGACCGTAAAATCATATATCCTTCCGCATTTTTCGCATTTGAAATGCCCATGCGTTTCGGTGACAATGTCATAACGATTTTCATTGTCCTCGATGGTCAGCTCTTGAACTAAATTCGCCTTGACCAAAGAATTCAAAGAGTTATAAACTGTGGTCTTAGACAGTGACGGGATTTCAGCGATCAACCCTGTATAGATTTCGTCGGCAGTGGGGTGAGTACGATTCCGATTTAAATAATCCAAGATCTTGACCCGTTGATAAGACAAACGAATCTTTTTCTCCTTCAATTCTTTTACCAAATCCCGATATGCCGGCTCAGTTTCCACAGAATCTCCTCACCTATAATATAACTATTCCTAATTTGTAATCATTACACCTTATTATACTCAAAACTGAATATCTTTCAAGCCCTCATTCCAAGAAAATTCGGTGACAAAATCATCAAATTTTGAAATAATCAAGCAAAATAAGCTTCCGAAGGATTCAAAAGTATTCCGCCATAGTCCCGCTTCATCACAAAAAGCCTCCCCATCCGCGGTAATAATGTTCCCCACCCGATTGCCACCTGTTGTTTTTTCCTAAAAATAAGAAAAATATGATCTATTTCCTTTTAAAATGAATTCGAGATGATTTCCGCTTTTTCCATAAATTCTCATGCAAAACACAAATCCCGACGATTTTTTTGTTATTCGGAACCGGTTTATTCTTGTTTTTTGACCGATTCGGACTTGCATTTAAACGGCTTATGCATAATCTGCTCTTTTTCAGAATAGCAAATCGAAAAACAGGTTTGAACGCAACCGTGCATTTTACGTCTTTTTGTTGATGGTAAATACCGAATATTAAGAAATTCTGTTCGGATTGGGTATAATTCGTTTATTCTTAATACGTCACTCATATGAAAACGGATCGAAGTCCGAGCGATAAAGGACAAAAATATCTTTAAACAGGGAGCTGAAATGAAAAAAAAGATACAAATTGTAATTCCGATGGCAGGATATGGTTCCCGACTTCGCCCGCTGACCTGGAGCAAACCCAAACCATTAATCAACCTGGCCGGACGAACTTCTTTGGATTATCTTTTGGATGAATTTACCAGTCTTGAAAATGAGTTTGATCCCGAATATATCTTTATCATTTCACCGAACGGTTGGCAGATTAAGACCTACATGGACAAACATTATCCGAACCTGAAATGTAATTATGTGGTTCAGGAAGAGATGAAAGGTCAATCGCATGCTATTTTCTTGGCGAAGGATTTGATCAGCGGCCCGATGATTATGACTTTTTCGGATACATTGCTTGAAGGCGATCTCGGCTTTCTTGCCGATGAAGACGCGGATGGGATTGCTTGGGTTCAATGGAATCCCGAGCCTCAGCGGTTTGGCGTAGCCATTACCGATGAAAATAACCGCATCGAACGTTTCATTGAAAAGCCCTCTACCGATGAATATAAAATGGTTATCATCGGTTTTTATTATTTCAAGGAAGGGCAAAAATTGATCGAAGCGATCGAACAACAAATCAAAGAGAACATTTCCCTTAAAAATGAATATTACATAGCCGATGCGATTAATATCATGATCCAAAAAGGAGCCAAGTTTACGATCCATGAGACCAAACTCTGGCTGGATACGGGTGTACCGGAAACTGTCTTCTCCACAAACCGCCATTTCTTGGATCACGGGCACGATAATACCGAAACAGCCATGAAACGCAAGGGGGTTGCCATCGTTCCTCCGGTATTTATCGCAGAGGATGCGACCGTCGAAAGTTCTGTGATCGGCCCGTATGTTTCGATTGCTTCCGGATGCCATATTCAAAACAGTGTGATTGAAAATTCGATCATTGCGGAGAATACGACGATCACCGGTGAAGTTATAAAGGATTCGTTAATCGGTGAAAAAGTCAGTTTGAAGAGTACCCCCGCCGCTTATTTTATCGGAGATAACTCCATCATCGAGAAATAACATTTAATATCCTATTTTCTGTCCCACATTTCATATCCCGGAGGGATCCAAAATGTACAACAATTTATCCAATCGAGCCAAAACGATCAAGCCGTCCGCCATCCGTAAATATTTTGCGGTTCCGGACGATGTAATTTCCTTGGGAATCGGCGAACCGGATTTCGATTCTCCCGCCTGTGTCATCGAAGCCGGTGTTCGCGCCCTTCAATCCGGGAAAACGCATTACACAGCTAATTCCGGCCTCACCGAATTGAGGGAAGCGATCAGTGACGACTTATATCGGCGCTACCGTGTGCGTTATGATCCGAACAGTGAAATTATAGCCACTGTCGGATGTTCCGAAGCTCTTTTTCTGGCACTGGCAGCTTTAATCGATCCGGGAGATGAAGTGATCGTCATTACTCCCTGTTTTGTTGCTTATCAGGCTTCCGTGCTGTTGGCTTCGGGTGTTGTCGTTGAGGTTCCTTGTAAATTCGAAAATAATTTTGACTTGGATATTGCGGCGGTAGAAGATGCGATCACCCCTAAAACGAAAGCGATTTTATTGGGATTCCCTTGCAATCCGACGGGTGCGGTCGCCTCGCGGGAAGAACTGCAGAAACTTTGTGATATTGCGGTCGCACATAATCTCGCCATTGTGTCGGATGAACTATATGATCAATTGGTTTATGGGATAGAGCATGTTTGTGTACCCTCATTGAACGGCAGTTTTGAGCGAACGATGCTGGTGGGAGGTTTTTCCAAGAATTACGCAATGACCGGGTTTCGAATCGGTTATTTGGTGGCGCCCGCTCCGCTGATGGACGGCGCTTATAAAATTCACCAGTATCTGATTATGTCGGCCCCGACGATTGCACAATATGGAGCTCTGGCTGCGCTTGAAAACGGACAGGAAGATGCAAAACGCATGCACGATGAATATGATCGCCGGCGTCACTTGGTGGTCGATGGATTGCGCAGCATCGGTTTGCCGACCGTTGAGCCGAAAGGGGCTTTTTACGTCTTTCCGCAAATTTCCGGAACCGGTTTATCGAGCGAAGATTTTGCCAACCGATTATTGGAAAAAGAGAAAGTGGCGGTTATCCCCGGCAACGGCTTCGGAGCGGGAGGAGAAGGTTTTGTCCGTATTTCCTATGCTACTTCCTATGAAAAAATCGAACAGGCACTGGAAAGAATGGGTCGCTTTGTAAAATCGCTGTAATATTTTCTATAGCGCTCCTTTTGCGGACGGTTTCCGATGGATATCCTCATATCGATCGGAAACTGTCCGTTTTTCTTTAACAAGTTCCATCAAGCTTTTTAAAATGGTTCTTTGTCATTCAAACAACTGGAATTGAATAGACTACTGATAAAATTGAGGGGCGGGGGTATCATGTACGGTTATGAATATACAAATCATTTGATCTTAAACGAACAGATGGTAAACCTATGGCAGGAAGAGGACGGGAAGAAAGTTGCGGAAGTCTGGGTTCTTCCCGGATACGGAGCAAATCTCTGCCGTTTTAAAGTTGACAATATTGACTATCTTTATCCCGCTCCGCAAAAATTAGTGGACATCCGGCATTACGGGACGCCGGTACTTTACCCGACACCCGGGATTGTCCGCGGAGAAAAATTTACATTTGACGGATCGCTATACCGGTTTCCGGCAAATCGGGGAAGTATCTTTCGCCATGGTTTTGCCATGGGGCAAAAATTTCTATTTTCGGAGCCAATCGTCAGCGAAGACGGAGTCACGCTGAAAACAAGTCTCGGAATATTTCGCGATCATCCGCTTTATTATCTTTTTCCAATCGCCAACCGACTGGATATCGATTTTACCTTGAAAAATCGCTCCGTCAGAATCGATATCACGGTGACTGATTTGGATACACAGAAACGGTTCCCTTTCGGGTTCGGTTTGCATCCTTATTTTAATCTGATCGGTCCGCGGGAAGAAAACCTGATTCAGGTACCGGTAAAAAAATGGTTGGATCAGGCGGAAAATCAATTAATCGATCCGAATGACAGCCCGATTGATTTTCGCTCTCCGACAACTGTTCCGGAAACAGCCATCGATGAGGTTTGGACGGGCCTAACTTCGGAAGCTTCGCCATCGATAATTTATCAATCCGTCGGGAAGCGTTTGGTTCTTCATGCAACCGACGATTTTACGCATTTTGTCACTTACGCACCCGAAAACGCTCCTTATGTTTGTCTGGAAAACTGGACCTGCTCTCCGGATGCGCATAATTTGTATGCCGGTGAAAAAAACGACGTTGCTCACTTACTGATTCTGAATCCGGGCGAAGTATTTACCGGAAGTGTACAATTTTCAATCGAACCGCTGAATAATTAAAAACCTGTCTTCCGAAAAAAATATCCGATGGATGAATCGGATATTTTTTATTATTTAAAGCGCTTTCCGAGTAATCAGTGTCGCATTCTTTTTGTAATAAAGACAAAAGCAAGCGGCACATAAAATCCAAGAAATAGGGAAACTGACAATCACCATCCGAAGGTCGAACCAGAAATGGGTCATGATTAATACCCAAACGATGCGAAATATTCCGATACAAAAAATCGTAATCACCATCGGTGTGGTTGCGTTGCCGGCACCCCGAATGGTCCCGCTGAGCACTTCGGTCAGGTTATGAATCGGATAAAACGGAATCAGATAAAAGATAAATAAAATTCCTGTTTCAATCACCGCCGGACTTTTTGTAAACCAACCTAAAATCGGATAGCGGAATAAGATAACGATAACGGCAAGAAAAATCGAAAAAGAAAAGGCCATCATTAATGCGTTACGGATTGCCCGCTGAATTCGATCGAACCGGCCTGCACCGACATTTTGGCTTACAAAAGTCGTTACCGCCAATCCCATCGCCGTTACCGGAGAAAATACAAAGTTATCGATCTTGAAATACGCGGCTGATCCCGCCATGGCAACCGATCCAAACATGTTGATATAAGATTGAATCATCAAATTCGCAATCGAATACATGGAAGATTGAAATCCGGCGGGGACACTTACACGGATAATGGAACCTAACACCGGCATGTCGATCTTCATTCGCTGCCATTCAAGCCGATCCGGACCGTCCGATCGGATCAGACGCCACATGACCCAAACAGCGGAAAGAAGTTGAGAAATCCCGGTTGCATATGCGGCACCGGCCACTCCCATTTTCCAAAGCGTAATAAAAAGATAATCCGCAAAGATATGAAATATCCCGCAAAACAACAAAATCATCATTGGTTCACGGGAATTTCCGATTGACCGCATAATTCCGGCTCCGACGTTATAAATCAACATCGGTATCATTCCCAAAAAATACAGCCTTAAGTAAACGATCGCCAATTCATACACTCCGTCCGGCGTATTCATAAAGCGTAACAGAACCGGCGTAAGAATCCAACCCAGCAGCGTCAATGCGACACCGCAGATTGCAGCTACCAATATAGCCGTATGTTTTGCTTTCTCCATCCTGACGGCATCACCGGCACCGTAACTGTTTGCGATGACGACTCCGGCTCCCGCCGATAATCCGAGGAAAAAACCGACCAATAGGTTAACCAATGATCCGGTTGAACCGACGGCGGCCAATGCCAGATCACCGACAAAATTGCCGACAAAAAGGGAATCGATAATTCCATAGAATTGTTGCAGAATACTGCTTAGAAATAAGGGGATCGCAAAAAAAAGGAGTTGCTTCCAAATAATTCCTTCTGTCATTGAGCGATTCTCAGATTTATTCTTCATTCCGCAACTTTTTATCTGCCCTTATCTTTAATCAATTTCTTTTCTGAAAACAGCAAAAAAAACAGGAAACAAATTCCTTTTTGAATTGTATCAGGAACCTTCAATTCCTCATGATTTTATTTATTTTCTTCCGATCGATAGGACCAACAAAGCTAAGAGAATAAAAAAACATCCTCCGATTGATTCATCGAAAGATGTTTGATTTTTTCCGCACCGTGCCCGGTTTATCTCCCCTTTGGGAGACAAACCTTTTCACTTTTTTCCTCAGTTTTCAAAATGATAATTACTGAGAAAACAGGCAAAAATTGCCACAGCAATAACAGAAATCGTAGTTAACATGATTTCCTTCCTTTCCCCAATAAATGGGCAATAAACAACCGAAAAGGAGCTGCTTTCGTTGAAAAGCCGATTGTTTCTTTTAAAGGAAGAGACTGATTTCGTTCCTTTGTTTCTCCTATTCGGTTTTCAAGGTATAAAAGCGATATGACTTTTGTCATATTATTAATATTACATTTGTCACATCGCTTTCTATATTACGCTTAATTTCATCGATTGTCAAATGAAATGTCACAAAAAAAATCAGACAAGCCGTCAAATCGAGCCTGTCTGATATTTATGAAAACAATTTTTTTACAAATTTCTTACAAAAAATCCGGATGATCCCGGCGGATGACACTCAGTGCTTCTTCATCGCCAATGACAATTACCTTGGGATGAAATTGTAAAATGGAAGCCGGAACCTGAGGCCTGACTTTTCCAAACATTGCTTCATGCAGAATCTCCGCTTTCTTTTGCCCCGTGCATAACAATAAAATTTTTCTTGCGCTCATAATTGTTCCGATTCCCATGGTTATGGCTTGGGTCGGGACTTCCCAGATATCGGTAAAAAAGCGTTTGTTTGCTTCACGGGTACTTTCCGTCAAATCGACTACATGGGTATATTTTGGAAAATAATCGGAAGGTTCGTTGAAACCGATATGACCGTTGAGACCGATTCCGAGTAATTGCAAATCGATCCCCCCCATACTTTCGATCATTTTTTCATATTCCCGGCAAGCACTCTCCAAATCATCGGCCATACCATTCGGAAGATGTGTATTTCTGGGATGAATGTTAATTTTCGAAAAAAGATGATCATACATAAATTGATGATAACTTTGGGGATGATCAGCAGGTAAGCCGATATACTCATCCAAATTCACCGTCCGAACTAATGAAAAATCTAACTTTCCCTGGCTATATCTCAAAACAAGTTCACTGTATAACGAAAGCGGAGTCGACCCGGTCGCCAATCCGAACACACAAGCGGGGTTTTCCTCCATTGTTTGAGTAAAGATGTCTGCCCCCAAGCGACCGGCTTCTACCGCATCTTTCGCAGGGATAAATTTTATTTTCATGACAAATCCTCCAAAAATTTTGACCTTTAATAAGAATTGATTGATTATCATTCCTAAAAGGGATTAGGATAAAGATAAACAATTGACCAAATCATAACGCAAGAAAGAATTATTGTTAAATCGTCAATTGGAATCTATAAATTTTTGATTCGGAAAGGATCTTTATGAAAGACTTGCTCAACAGTATTCAGGAACGCAGAAGTATTTATTCCATCGCTAAAAAATCACCGATTTCGGATGAAAGAATCCGGGAATTAGTTTCTCTGGCTGTCATGTATACTCCTTCCGCTTTTAATATGCAGAGTCAGCGAGCGGTTTTGTTGCTCGGGAATCACCATGAAAAATTATGGTCGATAACAAAGGATACTTTACGCGGCATCGTTCCTCCGGAACAATTTAAAAGCACCGAAAAAAAGATCGATGGTTTTGCTGCCGGATATGGGTCAATTCTTTTTTTTGACGATACCGAAACGGTAGCCGATTTTCAACATAAATTTCCGCTTTATGCGGACAATTTTTCCGTTTGGACCGAACACTCCAACGGCATGCTGCAATATATTGCCTGGACGCTGTTGGAAGCGGAAGGATTCGGTGCCTCTTTGCAACATTACAACCCGTTGATTGATGAAAAAGTAAAATCCGCGTGGGACATTCCGTCATCTTGGAAACTCATTGCGCAAATGCCGTTTGGATTGCCGACGGCTCCGGCCGATAAAAAAGAATTTGTTCCGATTGAAAAAAGATTTAAAGCATTTGAGTAAATAAAATTTATTTTGATATCATAATACTAATTTCTCATAAAATAACGGAGAGAATCAAAATAAAAGTCGGAAGCGATTAGAATTAAAGCCAAAAATTAGAAGGAAATCCGTTTTAGATGAAAACGAATATTGAAATCATTCATCCGCTGCCTCCCGAAACATACATACGCCATGCTCTGTTTGACTTTAATGGTACTTTTTCACTGATTCGTGAAGGTTGGCAGGAAATTATGATTCCGATGATGGTTGATTTACTGATGCAGACGCCGGAACATGAAGAGGAAGCTGAAGTCACGCGGGTGGTAAAGGAATATGTCACTCAATTAACCGGAAAACAAACCATTTACCTGATGATGCAGCTGGCCGAGGAAATCAACAAACGTGGCGGAACAGCCGAGTCTCCCGATGTTTATAAGGATATTTATCAAACCAAATTACTGGAACGGATTCAGTATCGCCGTGAAGGACTGCGGAACGGCGATATCCGGCCCGAGGAATATTTAATCCCCGGATCCGTAGAAATTCTTCAAGCCCTTAAATCTCGAGGTGTCAAATGCTATCTGGCATCCGAAATGGATGAAAAATATGTGTTGGAAGACGCTGACCTACTCCAATTAACCCCTTATTTTGATGAAATCCATGGCACGTTGGATGATTATGTTAAAGTTTCCAAAAAAATGATCATCAAAGAAATAATTCTCGACAACAACCTAACCGGTCCGGAATTTGCCGGAACGGGAGATGGTTTTGTTGAAATTGAAAACACCAAGGCGGTGAACGGAATTGCCATCGGGGTCGCACCGGATGAAAAAGATCATACGAAAGTTGACCCATGGAAGCGTGAACGGTTGATTCAAGCCGGGGCGGATTTGATTATTCCTAATTTTACCGACACGGGGGGTTTGATTGATTTACTTTTTCAAGGAAAATCGAAAATCTTCTGATTGATCGATCAGAATAGGATTAAAAAGTCGACATCGCATCCCGATCAATGATTGGGATGTGCTTATTTTATAAGGATTCGATCATTTCAAAACGGACCTGATAAACAATCTCTTGTCCGGGATGAATCAATTTCAACCGGTTTTCACGCCGATTTTTTGCCCGACCGTCAAGCCGGCTGTTTGCGGGTTCGAGTCCCAATACATATTCTTTTACACCCATCATTTTCCACTCAATAAATTCATCCAAAGAAGCGGGATCAAAATATATCGCCACTCCTTTTTGATACTTAGGCTGAAAAACTTTTACGGGTTTAGCTTGATCGAAATGATGATAATAGCACATTTCAACAAATCCAGGCTGTGGAGGGATCATTTTATTCCACTCGGCTAATCCTTCGTTTGCATGCTCATCTCTCGGTGTAACCGTTGTCGAAGGAATATCGACAATCAAATCTTCATCCAGCAGCGGATAGCCGATGTTGATATGATATAAAATCATCAGGGGTGAAATTTTATCTCCGATATTTTCGATCCTATCGGTAAGCGTAATCCTATTTTCATTCTTCGAGCAGACAATTTGTCGATTTTGGATTAGTTTTTCTCCAAAAAACATGGAATGATTCAAGCGCGCGCAGATTTGTATTTCATCCTGATCTTCTTCCCACCAAATATGTTCTGCGGGAGTATTATGTGCTCTTCCGTGCTGTCCCAATATTTCTCCGTCATCTTCCGAAGGAATTCCGATATTGGTCAAACCGCAAGTAGCTAAAAATCCCAAATTCGTCGTCTTAATCCATCCGTTGCCGCGGTCATCATAATAAGCCGGTGAACAATATCCCCCTACCGGGAAATAACCGTAATTCATACCCCGAAATGATAATCTTGAAATGTCCGCACCTCGATCTGCTGAAACCGTAAATTCCAGGCCCAATCCGTTTTTCACCTGAAACAAGCGGATTCCGTCACCTTTGCCGCCCACCAATCGATGTTCTTCCACACCGCTAATCTGCGAAGGATGCCCGAAGTAAGCTTCTTTTTTATCCATGGTAACCTCTGACCGATTCCTTTTCAATGTCTGTTTTCAAAACGCATGAAATAATCATCCAGTTCAGAACTAAGTTCTATTCCAACTTTTTCGAAACAAGTAAGAAGAATTTCATAAGTCCCTTCTCCACCTAAAAAATCCCAAAATTCGGAGGCTACCTTGATTTCATTGTCCAAATCAATCATTCCATTTATTGTCCATCGTCGATATGGCTTCGGTTCATAAGGATTATAAGGAATTGCAATAAGGGTATTTACTTTTGCATATGGATTTTGGGCTAATGTAACACCAACCCAATTTAACAAGGTACGTTTATAGCTTCTGAAATCATTCTTATTCGGTTTCGCAGTTTTTAAATCAATTAAAAATAATTCATCATCAAATGTTGAAAGAAACAAATCAACTTTAATTGGGTTTATATTTATAAATTGACCAGATTGGCAAACTCTACGTATTTCTTCAATTTCAGCTTTTTTATCAGGAATTCGTTCGCCATTTTCCAATTGGTTAATAATCTGTTGTATAACGCTCTGAGATTCACTGCTAATTAGACTTCCCGAAGTAAATTGTGATTGAACAACTTTAAAATTATCTTTTGCAATTGATTTTGCAATAGGTTCAAAAATTGAAATGCCAAAAGTTGTATTGAGAGACTGTATAAATGAAAATAAAGCCATCCTATCTTTTCCCAATAATCGAGTATGAAAAGGCATTGAAATGGTTTCCGGCTTATAGTTTCGTATTTTGTCACGAAGACAGTTAATTAATATATGCTCAACATTTTCTACCTGTTGATTATTTAACGACATGTCATAAATCCTTTTTAATATGAAAGATTACTTCCGAATAAGCTCCTTTATCTCTCTCGGTTCGATTTAATACAGGACGCTTATATCGTTTTATAATTTTCATTCCTGATTTATTAACTATTTGGGGATACAAATCATATTTATCATTCGCAACTAAAAATATATCATAATCGTTCGATAAATATTTTTCACAATTAATCAGAACTTCTGAAATTCCTTCAACATACGATTGTTTAGCCGATTCACCTTGTCCTTTATATAGAGGACCAATCTCTAAACTATCATGTCGATCAAAACCAAAAAGATCATATGCATAAGCATGTTGCTCATGATAATCTATCATTCCTACATAAGGTGGACTAGAAAAAATTCCTTTAATTTTTTGTTCTGAAATCTTTTTGCCGAAATTAGGATTTAGTTTCATCACTTCATCAATAATATTTATATTCCTGCTATCTCCAACTAATGATACTTGCATTGTATCAGTTCGAATTGTATCGAATTCAGCAAGTCTCTTAATCGAATCTTTTGTATACGTATCCCACCATTTTAAAATAGAGAAAAGTGGTTTACAGATTTTACTGTGTTTAGGACAATAATAAGTTGTTGTTTGTGGTTCTTTTAAAGTTGCAAGATCTGAATGGGTAGTCGCTCTACATGAACGCATTGTCCTGCTTAATATCAATGAAAGAATTTCTTTTGTCGATTGATCATTAATTTTTTTAATCTCATCATATACAAAATATATCTCTTTTTTAACTGAAGGGAAAAACCATCTATCGATAAAGTTTCCAGTTTCAGGGAATTCTATATCAATCTGGTACTTAGTAATGAGGTCATAATACTTTGGTAAAAAAATTAATTCTTTTTCGTGTCCATATACATCTGGATTAATATCTCTCTTTAAGACTTGATATTTATATTCGGGTGAAGGAAAATATTTCGAATTAAATATATTTAATTCTTCCAAAAGAGCTGCTTCAAATTCTGCGATTTTTGAATAATATATGAATTCCTTCAAGGCATTTGTAATTCGTCTAATTTCAGAATAAACAGACGGTAAATCATATTTTTGAATTTTGCATTTGGAAATAAGACTATTAAAAATAGATATATCTATCCCGATTGCATTTATTCCTAATTCGTTTGCTTCAACTAAGGTAGTGCCACTTCCACAAAAAGGATCTAATACGATATCTCCCGGCCGGAAAACCACTTCTGTTTTAAATTTGTCAACATGATCATCCAAAAAATATTCAACTAATTGAGGTATGAATTTCCCTTTATAGGGATGCAAGCGATGAACATGCTTAGTGGTCTCACTTTCCTTTACATGATCGAATGAAAGAGCCCAATTTAAATCTTCTCCTAATTTAGATTTCCAGTCAATTTCTCTTTTCCCGTTAAAAGAATCATAATAGTTCTTTAAATCATCTTTTTGAATTTTTGTGTTCTCACCATCAAATATTTTTTTTACCTTACCATATTGAATTAAATAAGAGATGTTTGAAGGAGAGACTTTTTTCTTTAAGTATTTCGTTGCCCAGTCACTAGCTTCATTAATAGTTAAAAGTTCAGTGTTATTCATTTTACTCATCCAATTAAATTTTCAGTCAATATTGATTATATCCGTAATTTTATTGGGAACCGTTAATCTCAAACCGCCTAAATCATATAATTAGATTTATTTTTCCTAATCACAATTTCAGAAAATACAATAACGAGTAAAATTTGAAAGTGCATCAAAATAGGATGAAAAGACTGTCTCAACGACAGTCTTTCAAATGCCGATAATCTTTGTTTCGTTTTAAATAAATACCGAAAAGAAAGCGAATCAATCACAGACAAATCGAAAAGAGGAATCGTTTTTAATAATGAAATCGGAAATTGAAATTATCAAACCCTTACCGGACGGAATCGACATCCACCATGCCCTTTTTGATTTTGACGGGACACTCTCGTTAATCCGCGAAGGCTGGCAGCAGATTATGATCCCCATGATGGTCGATTTTATCATGCAGACACCGAACCATGAGGATAAAGCGGAAGTACAACGGATTGTAAAAGAATATGTCACCCGATTAACCGGGAAACAGACAATCTTTCAAATGATACAACTCGCGGAAGAGGTCGAGAAACGCGGCGGAAAAGCTTTGGATCCGCGTGAATACAAAGAGATATATCATCAAAAACTTTTGGAAAGAATTCATGATCGTCTGGAAGGCTTAAGAAATGGCACCTTTCAACCGGAAGAATACCTTGTTCCGGGTTCATTTTCGATGCTGCAAGCATTAAAGGCCAGAGGTGTAAAATGTTATCTGGCATCCGGTACCGATGAGAAATATGTGTTGGATGAAGCGCAATTACTGCGTTTAACCCCTTATTTCGAAGGAATATACGGTGCTCAGGACGATTACATCCGTTTTTCGAAACGGATGGTAATCCAGCGTATTATTCGGGAAAATAAGCTGAGCGGACCCGAATTTGTCGGGTTCGGCGATGGATTTGTCGAAATCGAAGATACCAAATCGGTCGACGGCACGGCAGTCGGCGTCGCCAGCAATGAACAAACACGCGAAGGAATTGACGAATGGAAACGGGAACGCTTAATTCAGGCGGGTGCGGATTTGATTATTCCCGATTTTCGCTGTTCCGATGAATTAATAAAAATATTATTTCCGAAAGAAAGCAGATAAGGAAGGGTTCTTATGGCTTACAAAACTTTTGATCGTTCCAAATTAAACATTAAACCGATCTCCGAGCGAATTCATGATCTTCATTTGCCGCAAATGTTAATTCCCTTAGACGCGCCTGTCCCTCCATTTTCGGATCCTGCGATTCCGAAAATTGCACAGGCAATGATCAAAGCGCATGAAAACAACGCCCCGGTTATTCTGATGATGGGCGCACATTTACTTCGGAAGGGGATGGCACCGATGATCATTGATCTGATGGAAAAAGGGCTGATCAATCATATCGGATTGAACGGAGCCGGTTGTATTCATGATTATGAATTGGCTCGAATCGGAGCGACAACCGAAAGTGTCGCCCGTTATATTCATGAAGGACAATTTGGCCTGTGGCAGGAAACCGGCGAACTGAATGACATTATCAATCACGGTTCGGATGCCGGATTGGGCATCGGCGAAGCGGTCGGAAAAGCAATCGTTGAAAACGACTATCCCTATCGAAAAACCAGTTTGCTGGCCCGCGCCTGGGAACTCGGAGTTCCGGTGACCGTCCATGTCAGCATCGGTTCGGATATTATTCATGAACATCCCAATTGTGACGGGGCAAAATTAGGAAAAGCTTCCTATCAGGACTTTCTGGTCTTTACCAATACCATCGATCATCTCGAACAGGGCGTATATCTCAGTTACGGTACCGCCATCATGGGACCCGAGGTCTATCTAAAAGCCTTGGCAATGGCTCGGAATGTCGCCTTTCAAGAAGGACGACAAATCTGCCACTTTACCACCGCTGTTTTTGATTTACAGGATTTAGGCACCGACTGGCACCGGGAGATTTCAAAAGACCAAGCTGCTTATTACTTCCGTCCCTATAAAACTATTTTAGTGAGAACCGTTGCGGATGGCGGTGTAAGCTACTATGTACGGGGAGATCACGCCGTGACTTTCCCGAACCTCTATCATTCAATCATCGATCACTTTCAGGACGGCCGCGAATGAATTCGAAACGGATTGCCGAAATATTAAAAAATTATCCCGATTTGCACATTCTGGTTGCGGGAGATTATTTTCTGGATCAATATTTGATGATTAACCGCGATCTGGCGGAAATATCCTTGGAAACCGGTTTGGAATGCCATCAGGTCACAGAGATTCGCAACAGTCCGGGGGCTGCCGGAACCGTGGCAAATAATCTTGTCGCATTGGATGTTTCCGTCAATGCTCTCAGCGCAATCGGTAAGGACGGCCGCGGTTTTGATTTAAAAACCGAATTACTGAAACGGAACATAGATACCCGCGCTCTGATCGAATCCCCGCTGATTATGACCCCCACATATACCAAGCCGATGGTTCAGGGGAAAAATGAACCCCTCCATGAACTGGAACGGATCGATATAAAAAATCGTTCTCATCTTCCGATTGAAATCGAAGACACACTCATTGAGAATCTTGAAAATTCTTTTCAACTTGCCGATGGAATCGTGCTTGTCGATCAGGTTCAGGAAGAAAATTGCGGCGTCTTAACGGATCGGGTCAGAAATCAAATCGCAGCTCTGGCATTAAAATATCCCGACAAACCTGTTCTGGCAGATTCGCGCCTGCGAAGCGCGGCTTTTAAAAACGTAACGGTAAAATGCAATCTATCCGAAGCGTTGAATGTTACCGGCGAATCCGACGTTGAGCGGGCTGCAAAAAAAATGGTCGCCGGCGGCGCTCGCAGCGCTTTTATTACGATGGGAGAAAAGGGTATTTTTGCCTATTCAAACGGAAAAGGTGTGACCGTTCCGGCGGTCAGAGTTGAGGGACCTATCGATATATGCGGTGCCGGGGACAGCGCCGCCGCCGGAATTCTGAGTGCGTTATGTGCCGGAGCAAGCTTTGAAGAAGCAGCAATTATCGGTAATCTGACGGCATCCATAACAATCCTGCAGATCGGCACTACCGGTACAGCCAGTCGAGAAGGGATTGTTCGGCGCGCATTTGAATTCTTCGGCGAATAAGTCTTTTTCAGCCGGCAAGTTCGGATAATTTTGCGGCTCCCAACAAAGTTTCGGTCCCTTTGAGGCGAGACATTCGAATTTTGGTCTTCCCTCGCATTTCGGTGGGGAGAAATTCGGGTATAGAGTGAGTCAAAATTGGTTCAAGTAAATCCCAGCTATTCACCGCCACTCCGCCGCCGATGACAATCTCTTCCAAATCGAATAAAACAATGGCATTCGAAAGCGATAAGGCAAAACATCTGAACGCATAATCGACGATTTCGGATGCGGAAGAGTCTCCTCTTCTGGCCGCTTCGATCAACGGCTTTGCCGATATTTCGCCCATCTTCGAGACTTGTTCACGAAACACAGAGCATGCTTCCGGACTTTCGATCAACGCTTTGGCATCCCGTGCCAAAGCCCAGCCGGATGCAACAGCTTCGATACATCCTTTGCTGCCGCAGGCACAGGGGAACGCGGCTTCACCCACATACTGCACTTTCTGGTGACCGACTTCTCCGGCCATTCCCTGTCCTTGAAGGATTTCTCCGTTCAAGATGAAGCCACCCCCGATTCCGGTGCTGATCTGAATATACATGAAATAATGGGGTTTTCCTTGGCTGCCATAGAACCACTCGCCCAATGCAGCCACATTCCCGTCATTTCCCATTCGAAAAGGGAACCCGAACCGGTCGGCGGCAACTTCCGCCAGCGGGTAATTCTCCCAGCCTTTAATGTGCATAGACCGGATTACATGCTTGCCGTCGGGATTTACCGGTCCGCCGAAACTGATTCCTCCTCGGGTAATTTTTTCCTGCGGAATACCGGATTCTTTTAGACTCTTACCCGCCGTATTCAGAATCAGCTCTAAACTGGCTTGTGCACCCGCATCCGCGGGCGTCCTCGCCTTTTGGTAACCAAACAGCCTGCCGTCGGGAACAGAGACTACCGCGGTTGCCAGTTTGGTCCCGCCAAAGTCGAGCGCCAGAGCATATTCGGGTTTTGTCATCGCTTTCCTTCCAGTTCGTGCATCGCTATTTCACGCAGGACCATGGTCAGTAAATGATCACATACCATATGTAAGTCTTCGACCCGCTCAATGCTATCCGTATCAATGTTGATCGGTAAATCCACCATGGAGATCATTTTTCCTCCCTTGAATCCGGATAAACCGATTGTTTTTAAGCCGATTTCTCTTGCGGTTTCCAAACCGCGAAGGATATTGGCAGAGTTACCGCTTCCGCTGATGGCAATCAAAATATCGCCCGGCTCGGCCAGAGCTTTCAACGGTTCTGAAAATACTTTTTCATAACCTTCATCATTTGCAAAAGCCGTTAAAGTCGGAGTGCTATCGCTGAGACACATTGTGCGAATCGCCGGAAGGTATGGAACACGAGTGTTTTTCGAAAAATCGCACGCCATATGGCTGGCGGTTGCCGAACTGCCGCCGTTTCCCATCGTAAAAATCATCTTCCGTTCCAATCGAGCCGAATGAATCATTTCGGCGGCTCGTACGATTTGATCGACCGGCATTTTATCAATCGCCTGATTCAAAAGGCCAATATATTCATTGACCCATTCTTGTTTTGTGCTGTTCATAATTATTTCTCATCCTCTTATTGACATTAAAATTTCATTCGGCTTTCCGGTTTTCGGGAACGGATTTATTCCTGCCCGAAATGCCGTTCCAACATTTTGCATAAGGTATGATAGATCAGAATATGCAGGTTCTGAATTTCATCCGTCTGTGATTGATTCACAGCAATTAGAATATCGGCATCTTTTCGCATCTTTCCGCCATCCGATCCGGTCATACAAATCACATAAACTCCCAGTTCCTTTGCCAATAATGCCGCATAATGCAAATTTTCGGCGTTTCCACTGGTGCTGATTGAGATCATTACGTCTCCCGGCTTGGCATTCGCGTAAAGTTCCTGAGCTACGGCAAGATTCGGATGCTGAAAATCATTTTCGATCGCAGACCGTAAAACCGGATTCAAGCCTAAGACCATCACCCGTTGCGCTTCTTCAAGATTTTCCGCTAAAACGGAACCCTCTTCGGACTTTTTCAACCGAGCTGCAAGAGCCGCCGGCATGTGCCTTTTTACAACAAAGGCTTTGGAAAGTTCTCCGCTGATATGCAGCGCATCCGCCATACTGCCGCCGTTTCCGGCAACAAACAGGGTTCCTCCGCAGGAATATGACCGTCGGATCAACTGATAGGCTTGAGCAATCGGTTCTTTGAGATTTTCAATTTGAGGATGCAGCCTGATCGCTTCATCTAAAATCAACCGTACAGACGGATCAATCATTTCCGTCATCGGCAGAGAAATTCTCTTTGATTCCACGGGAAAGGTCTCGCCATTTGCCGTCAATAATTGATATAGGTTCGGCAAAGTGACCTTATGATTTCCGCAAATATGGAATCCTTTTCCGCCCAACATTACCGGTCGATTCACCACATTCTTGCGCGGACGATAGTAATACTGAACTTTATCTTCTCCCAGAGGAGCACGATAATCGCCCAGATCGATCAGATCAAAATTTGCGGTGGTAAATACTTTCAGCGGATTCCCCAGATTCCGTGCTATGGAAAGGGCTTTCAGAAAAACTTCCGGACCGATTACCGCCGAACCGACATTCAGAAATACTCCGCCTTCCAAATCACAAACCGATTTGCAGAAAATTTTAAAATCCTGACCCGAACCCCATCCGATAGCCGCAAAATCCACCGCCGGATGTTGATGAATAATATCCGTCCCGACAGCCACATGAACGGTATAGGGAATTCCCAAACGCCAAGTATGGTAAAGGACACTGACATCGCGATATTGGGCAAATCGATCATCAGTTCCGATCAACTCACCCAAAGACTCACCGATTCCCATCCCTCGTTTGGCGCCGTTTTGAATCGCGGTATTCATCAGCAAACCCGTCTCCTCGGCCATCCCGAATGTGCCGTCCTTAATGGAATCCGCCACATCTTCGCTTGTATGGCCCAACAGCGCAATTTCAAAATCATGGATTGTTGCTGCTCCGTTGCTCGCAACATGTTGCACATATCCTTTTTCCAAAAGATCGATCAAAATCGGTGCCAGACCGGATTTGATCACATGCGCACCTTGCATCCAAATTAAGGGACGACCCGCCCGGCGGGCTGCCAAAATTCTTTCGGCGACTTCTTTTAAATCGGGAGAATCAAATTCCGCAACAGGTGTCGACGGAAAAATGAAGTCATCGGTCGCAACTCGATTATGACGTGCCGGAAGGGGCACTGTACGGACTTTCTTTAGATCAACTGCAGGATAAGGCATATATGTTTCTCCGTGGGATATCGAACAAAAACGATATCATAAATTTTTTCTTTCTTCAAAAGTATCAATTATCTATCGAAGCGAAATCGATTCTTTTCATTGAGCTTTTCAATCTTCCTCTATAAAAAGAATTTTTATTCGCTGATATTATTGGAAAAGCATATCATTAAAACAAAGAACCCGGCAAAATTGCCGGGCTCTTTATGTTCGAAAAACAGATTATTTGACTTCGTCCAAATTATCTTTGGTTACAACGGTTACACCGGTGTCGACAACAAACGCTTCTTCATCAGCGACTTTCTCACCGTTGATGAGTTTCCAAGCGGCTTTCACACCTTCGTTACCCATGACCCACGGATTTTGAACCATTGTCGCCTGGATCACGCCACGGGATACCAGATCCTTTACTTCATCGGAAAAGTCAAAGCCTACCACTTTAATGACACCGGCTTTTCCGGCTTGATCAACCGCGTTACCGGTACCGACAGTGGAGCCTTCGTTACAAGCATAAAAACCGGCCAGGTTCGGATTCTTCATCATGAAATCTTCCGCATAGTTCAAAGCCTTCTGCTTGTCACCGTCGCAGTATTGGACACCGACGATCTTAATATCCGGGAATTTCTCGGCAATTTCCTTGCGGAATTCGGATTCTCGAGTCATGGTTGTCTGGGATCCGGCCTGAGCGTTGATGATGGCGATTTCGCCTTTTCCGTCTACCAATTTACCCAGTTCATCTGCTGCCAAGCGAGCGGCGGCACCGTTATCCGTTTGGTAAATCACATGGAATTTTTTGGTATTCGCCAGGGTATCAATCAAGATCATCGGGATACCGGCATCATATACTTCTTCAATTGCCGGAACCAATGCTTCTGCATCCATCGGAGCGAGCAGAATGGCATCGGCTTTGTTGGTGATTTGGTTTTCTACCATATTAGCCTGAACCACCGAGTCCACTTTGGTTGCGGGAGCATCAAACACTAATTTAACGTCATGGCCTTCTTTTACCAAATCGGCAACCGCAGCTTCGGCACCGGCCTTTACTTTCAGCCAGTGCTGATCCATGGAATCCATGGTGATCAATGCGATGGTATAGCTCCTTTCGGCAGCCATTGCAACACTGCAAACAGAGAGTAACATCGCAAGTACAATAATTAATGTAACTTTTTTCATTCTTTCCCTCCTAATATATTTTTGAAAACTGCAAAATGCAGTTTATCTACTACTATTCTAATCTTCTCTCTTAAATCGGTCTATAAAAACAGCGGCGATAATCACGATTCCGATTATCATCTTTTGAATAAAAGGAGAAGCACCCGACAGGTTTAAACCGTTCCGTAAAGTTGCGATCACCAAAGCTCCCAAAACTGTCCCGGGAATAATCCCTTCCCCGCCGAGAGTACTGGCTCCGCCGATGACGGAAGACGCTACCGCATCCAATTCATAGCCGTCACCCGCCGTCGGAGCAGCGGAAATAACGTTGGCAGTCATAATCATACCGGCCCAAGCCGCCAAAAATCCGCTGATGGTATAAACGATAATCAACGTCCGATTGACGTTCACACCGGATAAGCGGGTGGCTTCATAGTTCGAACCCATCGCATAGGTATAGCGTCCGATTTTGGTTTTCGACAAAACAAAACCAAAAATAATCGCCAAAATCGCCATAATATAAACCTGATTCGGGACGTTAAACGTCCGTTGCGTTCCGATTTGGGTAAATTCTTTCGGTAAGCTCCCGATCGGAATTCCCTGCGTCAGAAATAACGCCAAGCCCCGGACAGTCGTCATCGTACCCATGGTGGCAATAAATGCCGGGAGTTTTCCATAGACAATCAACGAACCGTTTATTACACCGACCAAGACACCAAAAAGTAAGCCGGCGACCATCGAAATCCAGACCGGCATTCCGTCCCGCATGAAAATTGCCGCAACAACACCCGAACAGGCAATCACCGAACCGATTGACAAATCAATGCCGGCGGTGATCAAAACAAAAGTCTGCCCGATGGCAATGATAATAATCGGAGTGGCTTGCTTCAGAATATTCAGGATATTCATCATGGAAATAAAATTTCGATTCGCTAATGTAAAGAAAAGAAACAACATTAGCAAAGCTGCCAGGGTACTGAGAATTTGCCGCTTTTGACGTGACATTTTCGCTTTTTGCTTGGTTGGAACTTCTACTGTTGCTTGGCTCATAATTTACCTCATCTACATGTATTGAGTAGCATATTGCATGATAATTTCTTGATTTGCTTCATCAGCGTCTAATTCTGCGGTAACCCTGCCTTCACACATAACCACAATCCGATCAGCCATTCCCAAAATTTCAGGAAGTTCGGAAGAGACAAAAACCACGCCAATTCCCTGCTCTTTCAATTGATTCATAAGGTTGTAAATATCAACCTTCGCTCCGACATCAATCCCCCGCGTCGGTTCGTCAAACAAAATCACATGAGCCGGTTTCACCAGCCATTTTCCGACCACTATTTTTTGTTGATTTCCGCCGCTGAGATTCTTAACGATCTGAAATACCGAAGGAGTGTGAATGGTCAATTGTTTAACCATATTTTCAGCAATCATTATTTCTTTTTTTGTATTGACAATGCCGCGATGTGTAACCTTTTCCATATTCGGCAGCGTAGCATTTTGATAGACCGGCATGGAAATGCATAGTCCGTCCCGTTTTCGGTCTTCCGGAACGCAGAAAATTCCCGTTTCGATTGCTTCTTGAGGTTTATCGATCCTGATTTCTTGACCGTTTAGAATCAACTGACCGGAATCTTTTTTATCTGCACCGAAAATTGCCCGAACCGTCTCTGTTCGGCCCGCACCCATCAAACCGGCAATCCCCAAAATTTCGCCTTCCCGAACAGTGAAACTGACATCTCGGACAGCTTTCCCCGCAGAGAGATTTTTAACTTCAAAAATGGTTTTTCCGACCGGCATTTGAATCCGCGGGAATTTTTCTTTTAATTCCCGGCCGACCATATAACGGATAATATCATCGGCGGAAAGATTCTTGAAATCCGTTGTAATGATATGTTGCCCGTCCCGGATGATCGTAATGCGATCGGTAATCGCATTGAGTTCTTCCAAACGATGGGTAATATAGATGATTCCCTTCCCTTGCTTTCTCAAAACTTTGATAATACTGAATAAATCATCGATTTCTTTGATCGTCAAAGCGGAAGTCGGCTCATCCATGATTACTACATTCGCATTTGCGGAAATAGCTTTGGCAATTTCCACCATCTGTTGTTTGGAGACAGTCAATTCGGAGACACGAGAATTCGGATCCAGATTGACTTCCAACCGGTCTAAAATCTTTTGTGCCTCTTCAATTTGATGTTTTTTATCGAGAAAAATCCCGTTTTGAAATTCCCTGCCTAAAAAGATATTCTCAGCCACAGTCAGATGACGACATAAATTCAGTTCCTGATGGATGATTGCAATTCCGGCATCCTGAGCATCGCGCGGCTTTTGAAAATTCATTTCCTTTCCGTTGACAATCACCTTTCCTTCGTCTTTCATATAAACGCCGGAAAGAATCTTCATCAGGGTTGATTTGCCGGAACCGTTTTCACCGATCAGTGCATGCACTTCACCGGGTCTTAAATCCAAACTGACATGATCAAGCGCTTTTACGCCCGGGAATGTTTTGGATATTTCCACTAACTGAACTAAGAGATCATCCATAACCGGTTTCCCCTTTCAGGAATTGAAGTCGATATTCAAAAGACTAGTTTGTGAGTATAAACTAAAATTTGTCAGTTGTACCGACAAATCTGTTCTTAAAGAAATTTGTCATTTCATCTCAGGATTTTTATCATATCATAATTCGATAACTATGTAAATTCTTTTTATCAAAGTATTTTCGCTTGTTTGCTCTTTCGACCCTAAGCTCCCTGCCGGTAGAATATTTTTTATTGCAGCAGTCGCCGGTAATTGAAGCATTCCGAACCACTTACAGGATAGGAAAATATTGAAAATCCTTTGCTGTTCGAAGCCGTAAATTCCGAGTTTCCGTAAAACGGGAAGAAAATGCCGCAAGAGATCCGAAAAAAACGAAAAAGATTCCTGTGATGAGCAAATTATGCCGGGAATATCAGATGCTTTCAACCACAAGATTCATCCTTAGAATAGAAACTGTTCGCCGGTTTCACGAAAGGAATTCTATATTCGGCACAGGAAAGCAAAATAAGGCCGGTATTTGGGAAACCGGTGATGAAATTCGATATAGTGATACAATTCGAAATCAGTTTACGGAAAAATAATCATTTTAAACGGATTCAACATTCAATTGCTCGGGAATTTACTTTTTTAACCGAAATGAGACCCGAAGGAATGCCTTTCAATCAAATTATCGCGGCAATGATGCTACCATCAAAGACTTCCCTTTCCCCGATCCAAAATAATGTCTCATTGTTTATGGTTAATTTCTATATTTTATGGTGCTTTTGACGTTTCGCTGCTCTTATGGCGATGCATCACATTCTTGACACAGATCCGGCGAAAAAGATGTGCCAGAGGAAATGAAAATGGAAAAAGAAGACCGGTTTGAAAACGGAATACCGACAAGTTCTTTACTAAACAGACTTTTTAAATCATCCGATTTAAATGATTTCCTCAAAGAAAACGAAAAAGAGATGGTTATCCCGACATTTATGGAACATCTCGACAGACTTTGCCGGGAACGAAATGTCATCAGAGAGCATGTAATCAATCGTTCCGGAATTGAACGTTGTTTCGGGCATCAACTCTTTCGTGGTACCAGGAAGCCTTCCCGGGATAATGTGCTTCGTTTAGCCTTTGGTTTTGGGCTGAATGTTGAAGAAACACAGGAACTTTTGCGCTCGGCCAAAAAAGCTCCTCTCTATCCTCGAATCAAACGGGATGCCGCTATTATTTTCGGACTTTCTCACCAACAGACAATTATGGAAATACAGTCTGTATTGAATGATTTGGAGCTTTCGTTGTTAGGTGAAGAAAAATATGAACATACCGAGCGCTGATCAGATCCTCGAATTCGATGATTTAAAATATCCGCAGGATTTTCTTGATCAATATGAGCTACTGGAATGTATCGCACAAAAAACGGAAAGTGAAACTTTTTTTGTAAAAAACAGACAATCCGGAGAATTCGCCGTCGCAAAATGCTATATCGGGAAAGAATTGATATCCGAACCGACCGAAGGTCAAATATTAAATTTGCTTCACCATAACGGTCTCCCCCGATTCATCGAAGAATATAAAAATGATGAGACAATATGCGTTGTCCGCGAATATATACAAGGGATCTCTCTGTCTGAGCGAATGAAGGACGGTTCGCTCACGGAACGGGATGCGATTCCGATTCTTTTACAGCTCTGCGATATTTTGACATACTTGCATCATCAATGTCCCCCAATTATTCATAGAGATATAAAGCCTGAAAATATTATTCTTGCCGAAGACGGTTCCGTCAAGCTGATCGACTTTGGTATCGCACGGACTTATGACAAATCCGAAAAAAAGGATACGATCATTTTCGGAACACAGGGTTATGCTCCTCCGGAGCAGTACGGTTTCTCACAAACAGATTGCCGGTCCGATTTGTTTTCGCTGGGAATCATCATCGGGTATTTATTAACCGGAAAAACGGATCGCGAAGCTGTAGCAAAAACTCTAACAAACAAGAGGATTTTGCATATCTATCAAAAATGTACGGATTTTTCACCCAAAAGGCGTTACTCCTCGGCGACTAATCTTAAACGGGCTCTTCTTCGCTCGGACGATAGAAGGCAAAAGACTTTTTTCCGCTTTGTTAAAATCGCTTTGTTTTCCGTTTTATTTTTCGGTTTAGGATTGATTGCGGGTCGATTCACCGATTTTCCTGCCTTTCCGACTGCTAAAGTGACATTCGACGAACCGCTGATAGAAAAAGCGGTTCGTCTTCAGATAAACAGAGCGGATGACCTACCCATTACAAAAGATGATTTGCTTTCTGTTACCGAATTGTATATTTTCGGCAACAGCGTAATTGCGAAAACAGAAGATGAAATGAACCGGTCAGCGGAACTGCTCTTTCAGGAAGGCCGGATGGAGCCTGGTTCGGTTGTGTCCCTCAGAGATTTAAATAAATTGCCCAATTTAAGAAAAGTCGCTGTTTCAATGCAGCGGATTAAAGATTTGACCCCGCTCGCAAATTTAAAACAACTCCAAATTCTTATTCTGAAAAACAATCCGATAGAAGATCTCTCTCCATTGAATGGGCTGGATAGTTTGGAAAGGTTGTCCGTGTTTAATACCTCTGTCAAAGATTTTTCTCCGCTTGCGGAATGTATTCGCTTGAGAGATCTGGATGCCGGAGATACGCTTGTTCGGACCCCAATCGCCTTTGCGCCAGCGAAAAACCTGACCCATCTAAATCTTTATAAATTACAGATGGATACATTGGCGGGGGTCGAATCTCTTCGGAATCTGGAATTTATCGAGATCAGCGATGTTGCCGACGACGATCTTTCCCCTCTTTTATCCCTGAAAAAGTTGAAAACAGTCAAATTAAGCGAGAAGCTACGTCAAGCCGCAGAAACGATCGCAAATGCGGCACAATTCGAAATTGTTTATCGCTGAGAGATCAATCAAGCCAAATAAGTGAGCAATTTGTTCACCAATTTTATTTTCTCCTTTGTTAGACTGAAACTGTCAATGACAATATGTCAATTTTACCGAACAAAGAGGTCTGAAAAATGGAAAAAAGAACTGCAAAGTCGCTCATTATTATCTTCATATTTATATTATGTCTGGGCATAAAGGTCCCGGCATTAGCCGGATCCCCTTCGGATGCGGAGAGTCAAGCTGAAGCATTGAAGCAGCTCGGTCTAATGAAAGATGACCCGGAACTGTCATTTTCATTTGATGAGGAATTGGATCGCGTCCAAGCCACGGTCTTTCTTATACGATCGACCGGAAAAGATGCCGAAGCAATATACGGCAAAGGCTCGCATCCTTTTTCAGATGTCCCGGCGTGGGCTGATAAATATATCGCTTATGCCTATGAAAAGGGTCTGGTAAACGGAGAATCCGAAACGACCTTCGGAACCGAAAAAGCGGATTATCCCATGGTTCTTACGTTTCTGCTGCGATCGTTGGGATATAACGATTCGGAAGGTGATTTTCCTATAAAGTCACCGGAAAATCTTGCCGATGCCGTCGGACTATTGCCCGATGATATCAATGAGGATGAATGCCGTTATGGAGACCTTGTTGCGGTCTCATGGGCTGCTTTGCAAGCGGATCTCAAGAAAGGGAATCAAATGCTTGCCGAAAAATTAATCTCGGAAAACCGGTTCACCGCAAGTGATTATCAAAAAGCACTTGAATCTGCGAATACAAACGCCGCGGAAACCGTTTCTGTCTCTTCTTTTGAAACATTAAAGTCCGTGCTGCTAAATCCGGATGTCCGATCGGTTACCGTCGATTCGATCGGCACCCCATTAATAATCACCGGCGAATTGACAATTCCGAAAGGTGTAACGGTGACGATAAACCGGGGAAATGATTTTTATATCGAAAATAATTTAATCAACAACGGAACAATCGAGGTAACGGGAGCAGATTCCGTTTCTCCGAATTTTATAAACTATTCCGTGATGGCGATACAAAAGGGTGGCAAGGTAACGAATAACGGAAAAATAGTGCTCCAGCCTTCCGTCCTCGCAGATACGGAAGATCGCGGACCGGTCGGAGGCCAATTACGTATCTTCGACGGCACTTTCGAAAATAACGGCTCTGTCTATCTGAAAGCCGGAAAAGTGAACACTCACGGCGGAATGGTAGCAGTCATTGAGGAACCCTTTACCAACAACGCATTGATCATCGTAGACGGATTCCAAATAGATATAGCCGGAACGTTTACAAATAATGCGGATGGAATCATTATCAACAACACGTATATTTCCACGGCAAAAGGCGGCACGTTCATAAATAACGGCTCGCTTTTAGGTGAAAAAATAGTTGAATAAGCAAATTCGGCCGGTAACCGTCTTCCCAAGGGAAAAAACGGAATGAGTTTTTCCGTCGTTTCATCGAAAGATCAGCCGAAGGTGGAAAATAAAGATCATGGCACCGATAAAGGGATCTAAAGAATACGTGAAAAGAAATAAAGAGCCCGTAAAAACAAACGAAAATCTAAAATCAGTGCTTGAATTTTTGGAGATTTCAAATCTGGCGCTTGCAAAAACGCTGGATTTGGATCCCTCCCTGATCAGCAGATACCTTTCGGGAGAGAGACGCTTGTTTGCGGCAAGTGCGCAGATGAATGCAATAGCCGATTTTATCATTAAACGCTGCGATCAGTTGCGGGATATCCAATGGCTTACGGATCAATTTCATTCGGCGGGACTGCTCACCGATGTTTCCGCAACCGGTCAATTCAAACAAAATCTTATTTTGTGGTTAGCTTCGGATGGTGAGATTCTCCGGAAAAATTTTGGCCTCGCCAAACCGGCCGATATCAGACATTTCGCTCCCCGAGAAAAAAATCGGAGCATGTCAACAGCGGATGAAGTTCAAATCGGCGGTCTGTCGATCGTATCGGAACTTTTTCAAATTCTTCAAAATCTTCCTCAAAAATCCGTCATCGATATATTTATTTCCAATGATCGGATCGGTACGATCACCGATCAAGATATATCAAACACTTTATTAAAACAAATTGAAAAAAATGATTTGCATGTCCGTATGATCGTTTGTGTATCCGGAGATACTCAAGCAATGTCCCAAATTCTAAATACCTATATCAGCGCGCTGGTTTCGGGACATATCCGTTTATCCGTTATCTTTGCGGTAACGCAAACCGTGATCAATCAAATGACTCTCTTGATCCCCGATCGGTATGTTCTGTTAATTACCGAAACAAACGGCGGCACGGCACCGCCGGTTGCCGTTCCCGTCCGAAATTCGCAATTTATCACCGATATGCGACGAAACTTTGAAATGGCATGGCATTACGGGCAGCCGCTGCTCAAACTTTATGACGATAACTTTTCTCGCAATATTCTGGAAATTCTTTTTACCGAGTTTTGTTCTCCCGGACCGCTTGACGTGGTCAAGGACAGCATCAATCCCATGTATATGCCGGTAAAAGCTTATGACCGGTTCCTGAAAACGCGCGGACATCATCAGGATGAATTCTCTTGGCGGAGCGCGGAATTTGCCCGCTTTAAAAAGGGAATGAATAATGTGTTAGCTGCGGACGTCCCGTTTCGAGAAATCTTGTCGATGTCCCGTCTCCATGATATCGTCTCGAAAGGTTCCTGCCGTATGGCCGGCCTTTATTTTATGGAACGCGGTTATATCGATCTCGATACGGAAGGTTGTATAGCGATTCTCAACGGATATATCGAATATCTCAAAAATGTGCCAAATTTCAATCTGGTGATCGTTGATGATCTGAATCAACTTCATCGCAACAATTGTTGGCAGCTGAAGCAGAATCACCACCTTGCAATCAACTATTGGAACGGTCCGGAACCGATAATGATCTATTCCAATCAGATTATGCTCCTGCGGGAATTCCAGACTCATTTTGAGATGCTTTGGGAACAGGGGCAAAAATCCTTACCGAACCGGGCAAATGTAATCGCTATTTTACAGAATATTATCGACCAGTTGATTGAAAATTTTGGAATAGAGCAAAAAGACAATCAGGATTCATATCCAATATAAATTTCATCTTTTCAACGGATGAAAATCGATATAAACAAAAAGGAACAAAAAATGAAAAAGCATATGATGGTTATAGGGTTAATCAGTCTTTTCTATATTTTCATAACCTGTGGTGCGACCATGCATCGATCTTTTAAAACTCAGGATGTTTCAGTCTCCGCCGGTGAGAATTTCAAATTCGGGGATGAAACCTATGCCCTCGAAAAATGGATAAAAATGCCGAAATATGACTCGGAATCAAAAACAGGGTACGGCCTCAGCTTTTTGCAAAAAGAAGGGGTGATGCCGGTCCAATTATCCATTTCGACGAACGGTTCACCAAGCGCTTATGCAAGCCTGCTTGATATGAAATTGGAAATCGACGGGGAAAATCTTGAACCCGAAAATATCAGTTTCGAAAATGTTAAAGACGTACCCGGTTATACAGCCCGCATTATTTTTGAATTTGCGGTACCGAATCAATCAAAATTACCCGACAAAGGGACACTTTTTTATACAAATAAAAAAATACAAAAAGAAATTGATCTTTCCGCGTTGGAAGCACCAGAGAAAAATATTGAAATATCCGCCGAAAATCTGGAAATATTGAATTTTTGCGGAAATTGGAAATTATCATCGATTATTTTTCACACGCCCGATACAGGGAATGGCATCTTTGAAATCGACGCAACATTGGACATTTCGGACGGTTTTGAATATGGGCGCGATTTGACACTCTCAAAGGATATGTCGTTAAAATCAGATGTCGATATAGACGCCCTGATTGATGCGATTTCCGAGTTGCCTTTTATTGTGAATGATTTCAATCTGAAGGGTGATACCGGCTGGTCGTATTCCGATGGAAAAATGAAGACAATTCCGGACGGAACTGAGTTAATGGCGTCTTACAACGAGAAGGATGAAGTTCTTCTTTTGGTGCACAGCGGCAAAGTTGACATTTTATCCAAAAAAACCGACAAAAACGCTGTTAAATCCGGCCCGGTATTAATGGAGATAACAGCGGTTTTTAAAAAAGCAAATTAGAGAATGGGGATGAAATGGAAAGAAAAGTGCTTTGCCCTGTTTGCGGATTAAGCAACGACTTCGTTTCTCCAAGGAGGATGCGATGCCGGAGTTGCGGAAACAATTTTGAAATTACCGAAAATGATTTTCAGAATGTGAAATTCATCGAAATAAACGACGGTTATCACAGTTGGCAATCCCAACCCACAGCTTATCATACGATCTATGCCTGTTTAAGTTATCCCGAATATTGCGATCTCTGTATCCATAAGAATGACCTTTTTTGCCGAAACGGCAAAATTGACTTTCGGGAAAAAAGGATCAAATGAATCGCCGGAAAAATATGTGATTTGCAACAGTTCATTATCAAACATGATCATTTCTTATTCATACCGCGATCCGCATACAATTCTTCGGGTCACATATCGGTGAATCTTGAAAAAAATCAGAACGAATAGTGAATATGAAGGAAGGAAATCAGAGAAAATGCGTAACCCGATTCGAAAATGGCAGGAAAAACGACTTGCAAAAAAACAACAAAAAGAAGCCGCAGAAAAAAAGATCTTATTCGAACAGCGATTGGAAAGATGCAAAAAAGGGGAACATGAATGGCAGTATTCATACGAAGTTCAAGGGGACGGAGATCCGAATGTCGAAGGATATGTTTTGATCACCAAAGCCACATGTCAGGTTTGCCACGAAACCGAAGTGGAAATAGAGCCTTATGATAAAGAAGACGATTAAATAGTCCAGAAGTTTTCGAAAAAAAGCGGTCATGGCTTTATTCGTCTGTGACCGCTTTTTTTTTACTGAATCGGATAACTTATCCGTTCACCACATTGATAGGATGTCCGGCAAGGAATTGTTCCAAATTTTCAGAAGCAATGCTCATTAAACGCATTCGACTTTCTTTCGAGGTCCAAGAAATATGAGGTGTGATGATGCAGTTCTTCGCTTTCAATAACGGATTCTGATGTTTGATCGGTTCTTCGCTGACCACGTCCACAGCGGCAAAATAAATTTTTCCACTGTTCAAAGCATCCGCCAAATCCTGTTCCGCGATTAATTGTCCGCGGCTGTTATTGACTAAAATAACACCGTCTTTCATTTTGCCGATCGTCTCTTTGTTGATCATTTCTTTTGTTTCCGGAGTAAGCGGACAATGGAGCATGATCACATCCGAATCCTTTAAGAGTTCGTCCAATGAGACCTGTCTTGCGATTTTCTCCCCTTCCGGACTGAGTTCTTTTGTACTGGTAATAACATTCATTCCCATCGCTTTCGCGATTCTGCCGGTGCAGGTCCCGATCCGCCCGAGACCGATAATACCCATTGTCTTTCCCGATAGCTCAATCATGGGGTAATCCCAAAAACAGTAGTCCGGACAGGCTTCCCATTTTCCCTCGTGAACAACCCGGTTATGGTGACCGATTTGATGACAAACTTCCAATAAAAGACCGATCGCAAATTGAGCGACTGCTTCGGTGCCATAGCTCGGAACATTTGTCACAGGAATATTTCGTTCTTTAGCGGCCTGAATATCCACGCTGTTATATCCGGTCGCCAAAACGCCGATGTACTTCAAATTCGGAGCGGCATAGATTGACTCGCGCGACACATAGGTTTTGTTGGTAAAAACAATGTCGGCATCCCGAATACGGTCTGACACCTCACCGGTATTGGTGCGATCATAAACCGTCAAATCACCGAATTTCTCCAGTTTATCCCAACCGATATCCCCCGGATTCAGGGTATAGCCGTCTAAAACAACAAGTTTCATACATTCCATCCTGCTTTGACAAAAGATAATTCCGAAAAATACAGCCGTTTATTAGACCAGCAAAACTTGCAGACCAATTTGCGTTAATTTTTCGACGATTTCCGGATCGAGGCCGACATCCGTAATAATCCCGGAAAAACTATTTAAAGAAGCCGATCGACAGTTTCCCGTCGAATTGAATTTGGACGATTCCGCCACAATATAACTTTTGTTACTGATTTTTATCGCACCGGTTTTGGTTAATGCGTCATCTATTTCATAGGTAGTAGCGCTGTTTCGAACAAGATCGATTCCCACAACACCGATAAAGGACAGATCAAACTGGAACCTTGACATCCATTCGATGGTCGCCGCACCGGTAAACCCTTCTCGAAGCTTATTCATTTTTCCGCCGATAAAAATCAACTTTACGCGGCTCTCACCGGGTATTTCTTCCAAAACATTGATCATGTTGGTCACAATGGTAACGTTTCTGTTTTTCCGAACCAACTGGCGGGCAATTTCGACATTGATGGAAGAGAGATCCAGAAAGACGGTATCGCCGTTTCGAATCAATGTCTCGGCTTTTTCCGCGATGCGTTGTTTGACTTCTATATTATTTTCATGGGAATCGTCTGCCGGTTGGGGAACCGAATTTTGAATTAACGGAATTGCTCCTCCGTAAGTTCTTTTCAGTAAGCCTTCTTTCTCAAGTTTTGCAAGATCTTTTCGAATGAGATCCGGCGTTACCTGATATCTTTCGCTCAAATCCTTTACCAAAACCTTTCCGTTTTGATGAAGGAATTCAAGGATCTCCCGTTGTCGTTCCTCAACAAACATATTCACCTCAAGACGGTCCTATGAATTTAATTGTTATTGAATATTGTATCATTTTTGGCGTAAACGTTGTCTCCCCCAACAATTTCTCCCATTCCAAAGATCGATTTCGTTTTTTAATGGGTAAAATTAAATCCGTATGCAGCCCATCGGGAAAGGAGTTCGAAAATGATCAGATATAGCCGACCGCTTGAGGACGGAAGCAACTATTTTATACCGGAGGATCGGATTGTTCGCATTCCCGCCGGATACACCGGCGAACCGATCAACCGTTTGGCTGCTTATGAAAATTTACAACAAGATCTATTGAACGATCTTGAGAAAATTTCGCAAGAAATGGCAGGACTTCGAGAAGAAGGGAAGATAAAATCGGTTCATTTCAAAGAACTGATGTCTCAAAAAATGATCAACACTCGGATCATCTCACTTTTTCAAAGCTATGGATTGGAATGAGATGAAGAGATGAAAAAATCCGGGAAGAAAGAATATCACCATTCAAATAAGGAAAACTATTCGCTTGATATTTTGAGCTTTTCCGTTTACTTGCAATAGGATCAGGAGAAAAAATGGTCAATCATACATTTACCGATGAAAATTCGATTCAAAGGAACCATTACCCGGTAAAAATTGGGAACCTTTTTAAATTATCGTTCGGCGAAGAGGTCGGAAATTCGGTCAGTCACGGCGTTTCGGCCATGATTCTATTATTCGCGCTCCCTGCCTGTGCCATATATGGCTATCAAAAAGGCGGAAAGTTGCTTGCATTTGGTTACAGTATCTACATTATCAGTCTTCTTTTGATGTTTCTTGCCAGCTGCCTTTACCATGCGATGGATTTTAATTCCAAACATAAACAAGTTTTTCGGATTTTGGATCATAGTGCGATATATATCGCCATTGCCGGAACTTTCACACCGGTCTGTCTATCGGTTGTGGGAGGATGGCTGGGTATAGTCGTTTTAATCTGCCAATGGGTGACGGCTATCTTTGGAATTTTATTCAAATCGCTTTCAAACAAGAATCTTCCGAAAGCTTCTCTGACAATTTATCTGGTCATGGGATGGTCGGCAATCTTGCTTTTGCCTGCGATCATTCGTAAACAGCTTTGGGGGTTCTTAGCTTTTATACTTCTGGGTGGTTTGCTGTACACAGTCGGAACGATTTTCTATTCCAAGAAAGAAAAAGGTTGGTTCCATTTCATCTGGCATTTGTTTGTTATCGGCGCATCAGCCGCTCATTTTGTCGCTATTATTTTTTATATCTGAAAACAAACAGGATTTGACACTTTATCATTGAGAGAAGGGAAAATCGTGGAAACTTTTTGGCCGATTATTTTGATTGTTATCTCAAACATTTTTTACAACATCACCACCAAATCCACTCCGGCGGATGCCAATCCTTTTTTATCTCTGACCGTCACATATCTTGTGGGAGCGATACTTACTTTTCTTATGTTTTGGGCAACCGCCACAGAGAAAGGGCTCTCTTCCAATATCAGCCGATTAAATTGGACCGGTTATTGTCTGGGAATCATCATCGTTGGCCTGGAAACCGGATATATTTATCTTTATCGGGCTGGATGGAACATCAGCCTCGGCTCTTTGGTAGCAAATATCCTCTTGGCAATTTCTCTCGTGATCATCGGAGCCCTTTTTTATCATGAGGAGATTTCTGCCCGGCAACTGATCGGCATGCTTTTTTGCATCATCGGTTTGATCTTCGTCAATAAAAAATGATTTATGAACAAAAATTGAATTCTTATTGAGAATTCAAAAGGATCGATGAATCCTATTGATTGTCTAAAAAGAGGAATGAAGCTGTCTGTTTCATTCCTCTTCGGTATGATTAATCGACTTTTTTTGAAGGATCAAACAATTTCAATAAATATCCGTAGCCTTCCGCTTCCATCTTTGATACCGGAATAAATCGAACAGCGGCACTATTGATGCAATATCGCTGTCCCCCTGATTCTGCCGGTCCGTCATCAAAAACATGTCCCAGATGAGAATCGCCGCTGCGGCTGCGGACTTCGGTTCGGACCATCCCATAGGATGTATCGGTGTGATAGTTGACCACTTCATCGGAAATAGGTTTTGAGAAGCTGGGCCAGCCGCAATCGGAATCAAATTTATCCAGCGAAGAAAAAAGCGGTTCTCCGGTGACGATATCCACATAGATTCCGTCATCAAAAGTATTCCAATATGCGTTGGTAAAAGGCTTTTCAGTCCCGCTGTATTGTGTGACATTGTATTGTTCTTCCGTCAGCATCCCTTTAATCGCGGAATCCGATGGCTTCGGATAAGCGGTTTCATCAATCAACGGCTCATCGGCAAGCGAAAGATCAATATGACAGTATCCGTTCGGATTCTTTTTCAGATAATCTTGATGATAGTCTTCGGCTAAATCAAAACGAATCAAGGGAGTTACTTCGACCTGAATCTTTTTATCATATTTTTTCTGTTCCATGGCGATCCGAGTTTCAATCACCGCTTTATCGGATTCATCGACATAATAAATGCCGGTACGATATTGCACTCCGCGATCATTCCCTTGTCTGTTGATACTGGTGGGATCGATAATTCTGAAGTAATACTGCAGCAACTGATCCAATGTCACCCGGCTTGGATCGTAGATTACATGCACCGTTTCAGCATGACCGGAGTGGTTATACACCAAATCCTCATAACTGGGGTTCTCGGTTTTCCCGTTCGCATAACCTACCGTCACTTCTTTTACACCGTCAATCTTTTCAAAATAAGCTTCCACTCCCCAAAAACATCCGCCTGCAAGATAAATTTCCGCTTCGGCGGAAGGTTGAGAATTTGCTGAGCCACGAATGGCATCATTTTCTGAATTGGGTTCCATTTCTTCCTGCTCTTTCTGCATATTTTCTTGAACGGGATCACTTTCTCCATCCAAGAGATTTGATTTAAAAATAGCTTTCACCATTTCATTTTTGATTTCACCCGGGAATACCTTAATCGTCCCGTTGGCGCTCACAAAAAAAGAAGTCGGATAGCCGTGCACACCATATTTCGTTGCGATTTTTCCGCCTTCATCCAATAAAACCCGAAAATGGTTATTCTCCAAACCCGCAAACCATTCCCGAAATTCATTCGTGTCCATTTCTTTGCCGAGTCCCGGTGACACAATTGTCACCACCTCAAAATCATTCGATTCGGAAGCCAGTTTTTCTAGTTCCGGCAGTCCTTCTAAACATATCGGACACCAACTTGCCCAAAATTTGATATAGATTTTCTTTCCAAGCTGCTCGGATAATTTAAACCGTTGGCCATCTAAATCAACTAAATCAATTTCATTGGGGTTTTCATTGGATTTCGAGTTGCCACCACAACCAGAAATTGATAAAACTAGAATCACCAGCAAAAAAAGAAATGCAAATTTCTTATTCTTCATTCATAACCTTTCATTAACCGTTTAATCGATTAAAAAACATTAATATTCCGGTTATCACCAATAAAGCCCCGCCGGTTTTCTGGATGATCGGCAGCCATCGGCCTCCTTTTTTTATGGGCATCAACAGAAAATCAGCAAACAGCATGATCACAATAAATGGGATTGCCATGCCAAGTGTATAGAAAGCCATATACCCAGCTCCGCGAATCGCCGTCCCGCTATTCGCAGCTAAAATCAAGACCGAAGCTAAAATCGGACCAATACAAGGAGTCCATCCCAAGCTAACAATTAATCCAAGTGAAAAAGCGCTCAAATATTGATTTCCTCCCGATGGGTTATAACCTGGTAGGTTCCATTTTTCCATGAAATTCAAGCGAATCAAACCCATTTGGTTGAGGCCGAATAAAATTACAATTATCCCTCCGATTCTTTGAAACAAAGGATTGCTGAGCAATGGACCGAGACTGCCGGCACCGAATCCGAGTAAAACAAAGACAAACCCGATTCCAAAAATAAATAAAACTGTTTTCAACAGGTTTTGTCTGATATTTTTTTTCGGTTCGATTGAATTCTGGGAGGTGGAAGTGTTTGTCAGGATCCCGAAATAAACAGGCAGTAATGGAAGAATACAGGGACTGAAAAAAGACAAGATCCCGGCTGTAAAGACACTACCTATCATCAGATTCTGATCCATGATCAAACCTTTCTAAATTTTTATTTTAAAGCATCAGATGGAAAGAAACGAAATATTAATATCTTTTTATCATTTAAAGATGATCAATTCGAAAGAAGGTTCATTCTCCCACTTTATAGAAGAATTGAATCTTTAGGATGAGAAAACTATATTACAACTCACATTACTTGGAGCTTTGTTCTTTTCGTGATAGAGCGCTTGTAATCGATTTCTCCACAAAGCCATCATTCTGCGACAAAATCAACCTGGCTTCGTCAGGAGATAATCCTGTTTTCTGAACAACAATAGCTGTTTTCGCTTCGCGATTACATTGAGAGAGTAGTTCTTCGGCTTTATTTTGATCAATTCCGCAAGCTTCTGCCACAATTCTTCGCTGTCGATCAATCAGTTTTTGATTGCTCGGCTGCACGTCCACCATCAGATTGCTGTACGTTTTCCCCATCCTTACCATTACAGCTGTGGATAGCATATTCAAAACCATTTTCTGCGCCGTCCCGGCTTTCATCCGGGTCGATCCAGTCAAAGCTTCTGGTCCGACTACAGGAAGAATAACAATATCAGAAAAACGGGTAATTTTCCCAGCCGGATTGCATGCAATCCCGATCGTTAAGGCTTTCCGCGATTGAGCCTCTTCCAGAGCGCCCAGCACATAGGGGGTATTTCCACTGGCTGCAATACCGATCACACAATCCTTTTCTGTCACTTTTAACTCGATGATCTCGGAAGCTCCCAATACTGGATCATCTTCTGCATTTTCAATCGATTTCGTCAAAGCATCCGGTCCACCGGCAATCTTCCCAATCACCAAATCTGGTGAAACGCTGAAAGTTGGTAACACTTCCGATGCATCGAGTACTCCTAATCGGCCAGAGGTACCGGCGCCGAGATAAATCATTCGTCCACCTTGTTTCATCCGTGATACGATAGCATCGACCGATGCGGCAATCTTAGGTAAAACCGCCGCAACGGCGTCGGCGACTTTTTGATCTTCCTCATTGATTTCCTGAACCAATGCAAGAGTACTCACTCGATCCATATCCGCTGTTGCCGGATTACGCGCTTCGGTAGGACTGATATTTTCAGAGATTCTTTCCGGTTTCAGAGGAGCCCAGGTGATATTCCCCATAACGACAGGATGTTTTGCACCTGTTGCCGAAGGAATATTCCCTATCCTGCGGTGCCAAGTTTCGTACGCCATCAGCGCGAAAGCCGTCGCTTCCTTAGCCTCCGAAGCAATTCCCAGTTCCTCAATGCGTATCACCTTTGAAAGCATCAGCCGTTCGGTAAGTTCTCGCATTAAGGTTGGATTTTTTGCTCCTCCTCCGGAAACAATAACCTCATCCGGCATTATCGGAAGAAAATCCCGATAAGCCTGGGCGATAGTCTCTGCGGTCAGAGCAGTCACCGTACACACATAATCCGCATCAGAAATATTCAAACTCTTTCTGATTTGATTGATACGCTCACCCATTTGGACGCCGAATAATTCCCTACCGGTAGTTTTAGGCGGTTTCATTCGGTAGTATGGATTTTGTAGAAGTTGGGCGAGGAAAGAATGGTTGATTTTTCCAGATGCAGCGATTTTCCCGTCTTTGTCAAAGTGTTGTTTTCCCCCCGTTATTTGTTCCACCGCACAATCGATGAGCATATTTCCAGGACCGGTATCAAATGCGATCGGCTCCGAATCCGAATATTCTCGATTTTTCGGTGGTAAAAAGGTGACATTCCCAATTCCCCCAATATTCTGAGCCGCGCGCACTTTTTTCGGGTCGGATAACAGCATCACATCCATAAAGGAAACCACCGGAGCTCCATGCCCACCGGCTGCCATATCGGCATTCCGAAAATGGCTCACGACAGGCAGCCCTGTGATCTCGGAGATGACCGAAGGATCACCCAATTGCAAAGTCGATGCATCCGGTTCGTTCGCTGGTATATGCCATACCGTCTGGCCGTGACAGCCGATTAATCGAATCTGTTCTGGCGAAAATCCCAATTGTCGAATAGTTTCCAAAGCCGCTTCGCCATAAACATGTCCCAATTTAAAATTTAAACTACAGATTCGATCGACTGTCCCTTTTTTCGGATCAAAGCAAGCAAAGATTTCATTTCGGATCACTTCTGGAAAAGGTATCTGATGATGTCCGATAATTTTCCATTCAAACTGGGGTGGCGCACCTACTATATTAACCAGTACAGCATCAATTCCGTCTACAGAGGTTCCGGACATCATTCCGAGAATAATCATTTTCTTTTCCTTTATTCAGATCACATGATTTCTTTTATCATCAATATTTATCGTAATACTTTCCGCATTATTATTTCGGTAATTCCGGGCTTGACATAATCCGGGATTTCTCCCACCACTTTATATCCCATTCTGGAATAAAACTTTTGAGCGCCCATATTAAAATCCGAAACAGTTAAAAAGACATCGGTACTTTTTGATGCAAGAAATTTTTCCGTTTCTTCAAGAAGTATTTTGCCTATGCCCCGGCTTTGTTTCGCGGGATCAACCCCAATCAACATAATATAAGCCGAACGATTGAAAGCGCCCTTTTCCGCTACCCAACAAAAACCGCACACTTCTTCGCTTTCATGAGCAACAAAAATGATCGCATGTTCCGTATATCCGTTTTGAAATCTCGCCAATGCGCTTTCATAAGTTATATCATAGCATTGCCAAAGCGAATTTTCAGCCATAATTCGTGCACAAGCCGGTATTTCATCCTCGCGGATTTGAGAAACATTGACAAGACTCATAAGCCCCTTGAACGTAAGCGCGGATCCGTCAAATCACGAATTGCGTCACCGAGCAAATTAAATCCCAATACAGCCAACATAATAGCCGCACCGGGACCGATCATCAGCCAGGGAGCCAATTCCATCATCACTCTTGATTGGCTCAACATCGATCCCCACGACGGATTAGGTGGCTGTGTTCCCAGTCCTAAATAGCTTAGAGAAGATTCAGTTAAAATTGCCCAAGATAACCCCAAACTAACCTGAACGATAAGAGGAGCCAAAGCATTTGGTAAAATATGCCGAAAAATAATTCTCATATTTTTAGCGCCGATACATCGGGCAGCTTCAACATATTCCATTTCACGAATTTGCAAAACCGAGCCGCGAGCAGTCCGAGAGAAAATCGGCAAATACACAATTGAAATCGCGATGACGGTATTCAAAAAGCCGGCTCCCAACGCCGCGGAAATGGCTAATGCCAATAGCATCGCCGGAAATGAAAAAATCAAATCCATCAAACGCATGATCAAGCTATCAAACCAACCGCCGTAAAATCCGCAAAGCGATCCCAAAAAAGTGCCAATGATTCCCGCAAAAGCGACAGAGACAAAGGCGATCGATAAAGAATTCGTTGCCCCTTTCATCAGTCGACTCATACAATCCCGACCCATTTCATCCGTCCCAGCCAAATGTTCAGAAGACGGCGCTTGTAATCGATCCTTTGGGTAATTTTTTATCGGGTCATACGGCATTAAATAATCTGAAAAAATCGCGATAATACTGAAAATAACAACTAAAATCAATCCGATAATTCCGCTCGGGTTCCGAAAAAGACGACCCATAGCGGAATATTGAAAATTTCTTCTTCTTTGTTGAGACTTTGTTTTTTCAGAGATAAGTTCCTGAGTCATTTTCAGTCATACCTTATCCGCGGATCGGCGAAGCCATAGGCTACATCCGCAATGAGATTGACAAGAACAAAATTTGCGGCGATGAACAGAATCGTTCCCTGTACCAAGGCATAATCCCGCTGGGAAATTCCGTTCAACAGAAATCTTCCTAACCCCGGTAATGCAAACACTTGTTCGATAATCACAACTCCTCCGAAAAGATAACCAATCTGGTAGCCCACTAAGGTAATAACTGGAATAAGCGCATTTCGGAGCGCATGCTTAAAAATGGTCACAAACTCCTTATTTCCCTTCGCTCGGGAAGTCAGTGCATATTCCTTATTGATTTCTTCCAGTAGGGACGAACGCGTCGTACGCATCACAGAAGCACTAAATGAAAATCCCATACAGATAACGGGGGAAAGTACCTGTTTTAGGTTTTGAATTGGATCCTGACTGAAGGGGACATAATTTCCTGCATTTAACATAATTCCAAAATGAACCGAAAGGAAATAAATGATCATCGTTCCTAGCCAAAAGCTCGGAGTAGCCAATCCGACCATTCCAAAAATCCGAACAATCATATCCATTGCCGAACCCCGATAGACAGCCGCGATGATTCCAAAAAGGATCCCCAAAATTGTCCCCAGAATAATCGTCAATATCGTTATCTCAAAAGTCAATGGGAATCGGGCTAAAATTTCCTTCATAACTGGCTGGCCGGTTCTAACTGATAATCCAAAATTACCTTGCAATGCATTCAGCAGCCAACTGATGTACTGATCCGGTAATGATTTATCCAATCCGTAATACGCTCGAAGCGATTCAGCTTGTGCTTCGGTTAATTGATATTGTGTTCCGATCAACGCACTGATCGTATCACCCGGAATCATATGCATGATCAAAAAAATGGCGATAGATATCCCCAATAATGTGGGTATTGTCTCCAATAATCTTCTAAAAATATAATTTCTCATACCATTAATCGGATGAAGCCTTATTTCCCGCCCATTCGAACGAATGGGCGGGAAGATGAAATTTTAGTACGTTAAAAAACCTACCGGTTTAAAAACCGGAATTACTCAAAATATACCTGTCTTAAAGACCAAAGAGAACCGTTGGGAGTAGGAACAAATCCTTTCAACGAAGGAACCATCACTCGATATTCGTAACCGACATACAACCAAACCCACGGGACATTTTCAGCTAAATTCTTCTGAACTTCAAGATAATAACCCTTTCGAACTTCGGGATCGGTATACGAACGCCCTTCTTCCAAAAGTTTATCAAGTTCCGGACTACTGTAACCGGAAACTTTTTGCAAGTTACCCGTCGAATGCCAATAACGCCAGAATGTTCCATTCGGATCAGAACCCCCACCATTTAAAGCAGTGCAGGCATCAAAATCACCGGCTAACCAGCGATCCACATAAACGCCCAATTCAAGAACCTCAATATTTACTTTTATGCCGATTTCGGACAATTGATCCTGAATATTTTGGGCTTCCGCAACAGCGGTTGGAGGCTCATCTGCGGCAGCCATAATTGTAAATTCGACTTGGGGATTTCCCGCTTCCGCCAATAAAGCTTTTGATTTTTCCAAATCCTTTTTATAGCAAAACAGGTCATCCAAATTCGCTTTATAAAAAGGTTGTACGGCAGGCGGAGTTACTTCTCCTTCACCCAAAGAAGCGACATCCAAGACTTCCTGCCGATCAATAGCACAGGCAATTGCCTGCCGAACTTTCACATCTTTGAAAACTTCCCTGCTTGGATTTAGCTGTAAAACATGGTAAGAAAGAGCCGGAGCTTCCATCACAACAACATTTTTATCTTTTGAGGCAACCATAGCAGTAGCCGGTTCGTTAATTACCGCAAAATCAATCTCACCAGTTCGAACTCCAGCCAAAATCGAATCTTCGGAAGGAATAATTCGAAATTCCAGGTTCTTAATCTTCGGTAATCCTTCCATAAAATATTTTTCATAGGCAACCATTTCTATTTTATTATCCGGTTCCCATTTTTTCATCATGTATGGACCCGATCCCATTTCGGTAGTTGACAGATCGCCGCCGTTTTCCATAAAAGTTTTCGATATAATAGCCGCATTAGTCGAAGCCATATCTACCAAAATGGCGACATTTTTCTCACTGAAGTTAAAAACAACTGTTAGATCATCCGGAGTATCAATGGAGGAAATAGCTGTAAATTTTGAACGAGCGGCAGCAGCAGTGTCTTCATTCAGAATGCGTTCGAAAGAATACTTCACATCCGCAGAAGTCACTGGCGAACCGTCATGAAATGTCATCTCAGGGACCAGATGCATCGTTAAATGCATGCCATCTTCACTCCATTCCCAGGATTCCGCCATACTCGGTACAACTTCCATGTTTTCATTTACTTCAACCAGTTGGCCATACATCATTTCAAGGACTTTCATCGAAGTGAAAGCTGTTTGTTGATGGGGATCCATACCGGTCATATCCGTAGCTACACCCACGACTAAGGTATCGCCCGCGGCAGTAACCGGCAAAACCGCAAAAATCAACAAAAATAGAACAATACAAAGAATATTTTTTTTCATCTTTTCTCCTTTTTTATTTTTTCTTGCACTGAAACAAAACCGTACTGGTAAAATCTTATCTGAAAAATTTCTTTTGGTCAATTGAAGCGAAACGGCTTATCACCGGTCACCAAAATTCAATTCTCCTTCGTTCTTTTTCAATTTGCGAAAGGAGAGACTATCCAATCCAGTTAATTTCTCTGTAATATTCTTCTATTATAATTTGTTGTGCTTTTTAAAGGATCGATGCGGTTTTTATTTGAAACTTGCCAGATTGGAAAAAATACCATATAAACTCGTCATACCGAAACAAAACCGATGTGATTCTTTCATAGTTTAGGTTATCAGGATTCCGATTCAGAGCATTCAATAATAAAAGCCTACTTAGGGGAATAGGATGAATTTCAAAAAAATTATAGAGAGTTATCATTTCTATGCCATCATAACAATTCTTTGCTGGGCACTCGCACCCGTCTTAACCCGTTTATGTCATCTTCATTTCTCAGCGATGCCGATAGGATTTCTGCGTTATTTGATTTCCTCCGTTTTGATCACCTTTCTATTGATCATTAAAAAAACAAAATTACCTTCTGTAAAAGATCTTCCCTGGTTGATCGCTTCTGCCGCTACGGGCTTTTCTTTATATATGGTCATGTTTAATTACGGCACACAATATGTGGAATCAGCCACCACCAGTGTCATGATGGCAACTTCTCCGTTGATCACGGCTCTTTTGTCCTTTCTTCTTTTTAAAGAATACCTTTCGAAAAAACAATGGATAGCGATTCTGATCGAATTTGTCGGAATTATTATATTGGCTGTCGTGGGGAATGGTTTCTCATTAAATATCGGAACGCTTTGGCTATTGGGTGCTTCCTTTTTATTAAGTGTCTATAACCTGATCCAACGAATACTGACAAAAAAATACAGCGGATTCCAGGTGACCGCTTTCAGCATTTTGATCGGAACACTCATGCTTTCATTTTCCGCTCCGCAAAGTTTCCGCGAATTGAAAACTGCTCCTATGAATCAGATTTTTTATCTTTTAATATTGGGAATCTTTACCAGTACCATTGCTTATATTGCATGGTCAACCGCTTTTCAAAAAGCCGAAAAAACTTCACAGGTCAGTAATTATATGTTCTTTAATCCACTGTTATCCGGTATATTCGCTTTCTTTATCGCAGGTGAAATCCCCGATAGTACCACATATATCGGGGGTGCATTGATCCTTTTGGGGATGTGCCTCTTCAATTATGGACAAACCATACGGACAGAACGTAAAGTACGATCTCGATGATAAAAAATTACACTTTTTTATGCCTTTTTTGGTAATCAGCAGGCAACAGACGAATAATTTTATCCGTCTATCCGATGATTCATTTGTTCGTTTTTATAAGCTAGAATTTCTTTTGAAGGCCGTTTCCTTTTTTTATCTGAAAAAATATAAACCAAAATCAAACTGATAATTGTAATAATATAAGGGAGCATTTCAGTCAATTCAGATGCCCACCCCAAACCTTGGAAGCGGAAACTTAATGACGTCACAAAACCAAATAACAGACTAGAAAGAAAAACGCCTAAAGGTAGAGATTGTCCAAGCAAATTTGCGACAATTGCGATCCAGCCGCGTCCGCTGGACATATCTTCAACGAACATAGTAACATTTCCCAATGATAATTGTGCTCCCGCCAATCCGCACAAAACTCCCGATAAAAGAATTGCAATATATTTCGTTTTATGAACATTAACACCCAATGTTGCTGAAGCTTCCGAATGTTCGCCAACGCCTCTCATTCTGAGTCCGAATGCAGTTCGATATAACAATATATAAGTTAGAAACACAAAAAGCCAAGAAATATAAATTAATGCTGTATGACCGGAAAACAACGGACCCACAATGGGAATTGAACGGATGATGGGGATATTAATGATACCTAATCCTTTTAAATCCGGACTCGTAAATGAGCCAGTAACCTTAAAAATGCTCCTTAATAAAAACACGGTCATACTTGAACAAAACAGATTGAGAGCCAAGCCTACAACAACCTCATCTGCTCCGAAACTGACTTTCAGGAAGGCATAAAGCAACGATGCCAAAACGGAAAAAAGGACTCCGGTTATAACCCCTAAAAACGCACTCTTTAAGAAATAGCTGCCTAATACAGCCCCAAAGCAGCCCATGATAATAAAACCTTCCAAAGCAATATTTGTAATTCCCACGTGGGTGCACAGCATTCCACCCAGTGCGGCAAACAAAATAGGCGCAACAAATCGAAAAATTGAATTCAAAAAAATGGGATCTGTTAAAAATGATACATTTTCCATTATGAGTCCTTTTTATCCGATCGTAATAGAGATCCTCTAAGCCCTGAAACAGCACAAATAATCATAATAATGATGGATTGAATTACTCGTGAAATTTCTCGTGGAACCTCAGACATTCTTTCCATACCATAACCACCATTTTGGATGGCAGACATTAAAAATCCCGCGATTAATATACCTAATGGATTACTATCGGCCAAAATTGCGGTCGTTATAGCTGTCCAAGCATACAAAGGAGTCGTTAACATTCCGGGAATATAACGATAACGCGTTCCGAAAACTTCCAAAAATCCTACCAATCCCATAATTGCGCCGCTAGCAAACAATAAGCCCATTTCTAACTTACCGGTATCAACTCCTCCATAAGCCAAGAATTTGCTGTTATATCCAGACATGCGAATCTTATAACCTATTTCGGTCTTCTTTAATAACCAAGCCAAAAAAATAACTAAAACCGGAATAATGATGATGCCAGCATGAAATTGTGAATTCGGAATAATTTTCGGAATTTGCAAACCTGTCGGAATTTTCTGCGTTTGAACCACACCCGATGCTCGATCTCTGAAGTGATGGTTTACCAAATAAGTTGCAAAGTAATTTGCCGGATAATTTAATAAAAGAGAACTAATAAAAACCGGAATCTTGAACCGCACATCCATTCTTGCGCAAATCCATGCATAAGTTCCGGATACCAGAATTGCGGTAAATAGTGATAATAGGAAAGTGATCCAAATTGGAAAAGGTGAATAAATCCCTACCAGAGTAGATGATATTGCCCCTAATACCATCTGCCCTTCGCCACCGATATTAAAATATCCTCCTTTAAAAGCCAAGCCTGCGCCCAATGCCAATCCAATTATTGGAGCGGCACGGACTAGAGTGCCGACCAAATTTGCCGATCGTTTCCCTCCGAAAGCTCCATCCAATAAAGCCGCATATCCGGTAATCGGGTTATATCCGGCCAGGATCATCAGTAAAGCGCCTAGCACAAAACCCCCTAAAACTGCCAATAAAGGCAATTTGATTGCTTTCCAAAAATTCAAAATCCGACTGTCCATTCTTTTCATTTCACCTTAGCTATTTTGAGGAATTACACCCGCCATCATCATCCCAATCTTATTCTCATCAGCTTGGTCTCTATTCACTTCACCAATAATTTTCCCTTCATAAAAAACTAAAATCCGATCTGAAAGAGCCAGAATTTCACTTAATTCCGTCGAAACCAACAACACCCCATTCCTTTGAGGACGTTGTTCCAAGATATTTTTATGAATAAACTCAATTCCTCCAATATCGACACCTCGTGTAGGTTGCTCGGCTATAAGAAGTTTGCTTGAATGATTCATTTCACGCGAAATGATCAATTTCTGTAAGTTACCGCCTGAAAGATTTGCTGCAGCTTCATGTATATCACTTGTTTTTACTTGATACTTTGCGACCAGTTTTTGGCAAAAAATAGTCAGTTGGGTTTCGGAAATTATTCCGTTACGGACAATTTGAGAATTATCTAAATATCCGATGAGAATATTTTCCGCAACACTTGCTTTTAATGCCGATCCCACCTCAGTTCGGTCTTCAGGTATATAAGAAAGCCCTGTTTCTCTTCTGAAACGATTTGAAAGAAAAGTTATGTCTGACGCATTAAGAAGAATATTTCCAAAAATATAATTTACTGAAGACAAACCGGTAATTACACGAATCAATTCATCTTGTCCGTTTCCGGCAACGCCAGCAATTCCGACAATTTCACCTTCATGAACATCAAATGAAATGTCTTTCAGAACATGAAAATTCTCTTTATCAAATACATTTAAATTCTTGACTGAAAGGATAACATCTCCGATAGGACATTCGTCTCTTATAGTATTAAAAGTAAAGTCATGTCCCACCATATATCGAGATATTTCAAAGATGGATGTTTCTGCTGTTTTCAATTGAGCTGTAACTTTTCCCGATCTTAAGACGGTTATTCTGTCTGAAATCGCCATCACTTCATTCAATTTATGAGTGATAAAAATAATTGTCTTTCCGTTTGAAGCAAGATTTCGAAGTACTTCAAAGAAAACTGTTTGCTCCTGAGGTGTCAATACCGCAGTCGGTTCATCAAATATAAGAATTTCTGCTTTTCGATATAAAGCCTTTAATATCTCAACACGTTGTCGTACTCCAACAGGTAGATCACTCACTTTAGCATCGGGATCGATTTCCAAATTATATTGTTTTGATAACGCGATAACGGTGGTTCGAGCTGTATTTTTATCCAGAAATCCCAGTTTTACAGGTTCGGCACCGTAAACAATATTTTCCCATACTGATAATTTAGAGAAAAGCATAAAATTTTGATGTACCATCCCTAAACCGTTTTTTATGGCATCCAATGGGGAGTGAAAAACCTTTTTTTCTCCATTGATTTTTATTTCGCCAGAATCCGGTTGGTACAGACCGTAAAGAATATTCATCAGTGTTGTCTTACCAGCGCCGTTTTCACCGACAATCGCATGAATTTCCCCTTTTTCAACCGCAAGAGTAATATCATCATTTGCTTTTACATTGGGAAAATATTTATGAATATGATTTAACTCGAAAGCTAACGCCATTCCTTCTCCGAGATGATGCTTGGAAAATTCAGACTATCATTTTCCAAGCATCAAAATAAAATGAATGAATAAAATAAATAAATGAATTACTTTACAAACATCGGATCTTCGATCTTAATTTCGCCGTTAATAATTTTTTCCTGGACTTCGATGACTTTCTTGATTAAATCCGGCTTTGTCATAATAAAACAGTCTTTGTTTTGTTCCGGATTTTCAGCTGTCGCACCGACACCAACTGCACCTTCGGCTACACCTACGGATGAATATAAGGCGTCCGGATTTTCTGTAAGGATCTTCCCGACTGCATCAACAATAGCGACATCAACGTGTTTCAGCAAGTTGTCAACTATTTTCCCTGGCGCTAACGGACAATTGTTTACATCAACTCCATAAGCATAAAAATTATTTTGACTTGCCGCTTCAAATACCCCTCTATCGCCACCCGCGGTAGCGGAAAATATCTGATCAGCTCCTGTTGCATAAATTGCCAATGCCTGTTCTTTGGCTCTGGCAGGATCTCCGAACGGGTTATCGCCGCCAACCCAGCGAATTTCATATTTCACATCCGGATTTACGTATTGTGCGCCCTCCGCAAAAGCATCGGTGTAGCGATGTAAAAACGGGATATCCAATGCACCGATCGCCCCGATATGATCCGTTTCGGTTAATGATCCAGCCATTACTCCGATCAGAAAAGCGGCTTCATATTCTTTAAAGACAGTGCAGTGAATATTTGGAAGCTGTTTCTCGACACATTGATCGGCAATAAGGAAATCGACATCCGGATTTTCAGAAGCAACCAAGGGAATAATATCTCCCCATTCTGTTCCCATGACCACAACAATATTGGCTCCGTTATTTACGGCAGCACGAATATTCTCTTCACGGTTTGTCGGGTCATCTTCACTTTCATACAAATCGGTCTTAACCCCATATTTCTTTTCGATTTCAACCATCGCATCTTTTCCCATCAAATGGAATTGGTTCGTCCCCAGGGGTTTGGAAGTGACATAGATGACTAATTTGTCAGATATCGGAGACTGAGTCTCCTGGTTGCTGTTCGCTCTCAATGCGAATTCAGATGAGTTAATGTTCGGGATGTTCGCTTTTTTAACTTCGGTCGGTGATTGTGCATAACCTGAAACAGCGACAACCAAAACAATTGACAACAAAAAAATAAACAATAACCCTCTCTTTTTCATGATTGATTCTCCTTCGAACTTATTTTGTTAACCTTTTCTCATATTGCTATAAAATAGCCTTATCGAGTGAATGGAAAGCCGGACTGTCAAAATCATCGGGAATCAGTTCAATCGTCCGTTGAAACAGATGTCCGACCGTATCCCCCAACGTTGATAAATTTTCTGTTAATTCGGATGCTGTCAGATCTTCATCGATCCCGGCTGCGTAATTCGAAACAATGGCAATCGATGCATAACTCATTTCCAGCTCCCGTGCTAAGACACATTCAGGGAAATTTGTCTGACCTACTAAATTCCCTCCCAACATTTCAACCATTCTTATTTCAGCACGTGTCTCAAATCGTGGCCCATTAAAACAACAGTAAACACCTCCTTTTCGAATATCAATTCCAAGTTCATCCGCGGCTTTTTGAATATATTTTTTTGTTTCGCGACAATAGGGATCGGTCATATTAACATGAGCCAATTTTCCATTTAGCGGATAAAAGGTATATTTTCTTCCGTAGGTAAAGTCTAAGAATTGGTCGAGGAAAACAAAAGTACCAGGTTTCCAATCAATATTCAGAGAACCGCTGACAGAAGTCGCCAGAATGATCTTTACCCCTTTTTGATAAAGCGCATAGATATTTGCTTGATAATTAATGTCACTTGGAGCAATTGTATGATTTTTCCCGTGGCGAGGAATAAAGATCACTTCTCGACCCGACCATTCCCCTGTTTCAACATTTACAGAGCCGTACGGAGTCTCAATCTGTTCCTTTGCAGTATTTTGAAGATTCGGTAATGAATATAAACCGGTTCCTGTAATCAATCCTATTTTCACTTTATTTCTCCTTCAAAGACTAAATATTTGCCCAAAATCTTTTCCTGACGAATGAATCTACCCCAACAATTTCTTAAAATTTTCTTTAAAAGGCGGATAAATAATCCCTTTTTCGGTAATAAAAGCGGTTATATTTTCGGAAGGGGTTACATCAAACGCATAATTCAAGACATTGGCATTCGGAATAGTAATCAGATTTCCGTCAATATAACGTACCTCATCTCCATCTCTTTCTTCAACCGGAATATCATCTCCGGTAGGGCAATTCATATCAATAGTTGAAGTAGGTAAAACGGCATAAAAGGGAATATGATGATATTTCGCCAAGATAGAAACACCGTAAACACCGATTTTGGCGGCGGAATCACCATTTGCTGCCGTCCGATCAATTCCGACCATGACCATATCAATTTTCTTTTGTTTCATGACCCATCCTGCTGAATTATCTGTAATCAGAGTATAAGGAACTCCGGCTTCATTCAACTCCCAGACATTCAGTTTCGCTCCTTGGAGTCTCGGTCTGGTCTCGTCCGAATAGACATGAATCTTTTTCCCTTGTTGATGCGCTAAGATCATCGGTGCCACAGCAGTTCCATATTCAACCGAACAGAGCGGTCCGCAGTTACAATGGGTCAAAATGCTCATGCCATCCTTAATTAATTCAGCTCCGTACACACCTTGCAATCGACTTGCTTCCACTTCCGCATCAGCAATCTCATTTGCTTCCTGCAGCATAGATTCTCCTAAATTCGGATCATCAGCAGCTAACCTTTCCTTGGCAAAATCCATCATTTTATCAACCATGGAAAACAAATTAATCGCAGTCGGCCTTGTCGCCTTCAATAAGAGCGCATTTTTTTCGAGATGTTCTAAAGCTTCTTCTTTGGTCATCCCATTCGTTTGATACGCTGCCAAAACCATTCCGTATGCGGCTGCCACACCAATGGAAGGCGCTCCGCGAACCTCCAATAATCGAATTGCCTCAGCTAATCTTTCTATATCGTCTGTTCTAATTAATTCAAATTTTTTAGGCAATAGTGCTTGATTAATCAATACAACTTTGCCATTTTCCCAATAAACACTCCTCATCGAATTCCTCCTGAGACAATATCCGGACCAGGTCTAAACCTCATGATACTTAGATGTAAACTTCTTTGAAGATAATAATCTTTGGAAATAATCAAAATTTTATCTTCCTGATCAAATTGTTTTTGGCACATCACCAATAACGGAAAATCCTTTGATACTCCTAATTTTTCGGATAATATGCCGACTGCGGTATCCGCCCATATTTCAGCTTCAGCCCGCATAATTTGTTTCCCGCAGTATGAATTTAGTGTTTCCCAAATTGAATTCTTATAAATTTCAGGATCTTCGGGAAGACCGGGCAAATCATCGCGGATATAGGCAATGCTATAAACGAACGGATTCCCATCGGCAGTCCGAACGCGTTTGATACATAACGCATTTAAATTATTTTCATTTTCGTCATAAATCGGAAACTTCTCATTCGAAATTTCTATTTCGGAGGTTCCGGGAATCATCCCTTGATTTCGAATAATTTCACTGATACTTAAATTGATTTCAGCCCGAGTATGAATAATTTTGGGGTCATTGGTTATAAAGGTTCCTACCCCATGAATCTGTTCAATAACTCCCTGGCTTTCCAAACGAGTCAATGATTCACGCAAAGCTACTCTGCTGACATTTAGAATGGAAGCTAATTCCTCTTGAGAAGGTAATTTGTCACCCTTGGTTAGATGGCAATCAGAAATATATTTTATGATTCCGTCTTCGATTTCCTGTTGCAAGCGAGTTTTCTTTCCTCTTGTCATACTATTTCCTGTCTGTTGCATTCTAGTCTTTAGACTTCATACCTCTTATGACTTATTATACAAACGATTTTCATGAACTTTTCTTGATATGACTTTATTCATATAAAAGCAGAGGAATGTCATATATGATCTGTTTTATTTATCATCGGATAATTTGACGATCTCATCGAAAAATCTGTTGTATATAAAAAATAAATATTAAAACCGCTGATAAAATTAACTCTGCAAGTTGAACCGTTTTTTTACGATGATCTTTTATAAAAATAATCTGATAGACGGAATGAATGGAAGGAGCAGAAGAAAAAAATGAGTAAAGAGAAAACAGAACATAATAAAGAAAAGAATGAGCCGGTACTGCCGGAATCGGTAGAGGGATATCCGAGCCAATGTGAAACGACGGGAACACATACCGCAGAAGGCGATGTCGGTGATGCAGAGGCATTAAAACCGAATTGCAATCCCCAAAACAAACTTCCCGATGATGCGATTCCCAACATAACACCCGACAAAGGTAAGAAAAAGTCGGAGAAATAAGGCGAGCGGTAATGGATTAGGAGAACGGACACATTAGAAAATTCCGTTCTCTTTTTTGAAACCTAAATTTATTTCTTCATTAATGACAATCATAAAATTATCATAATTAAAAACAAAAATCTCTTGCTCTGTTGATTAGAATAATAAATATTTTGGATCGGCATGAAATAAAATAAATCCCATTTTGCGCCATATGAGTTCTCTCAAATTTTCGGAAAATTACAAAATAAAAGTCACTGCCTGAAATGTAATTATTTTTTATGAACTTGTTTGCACAAGCTTTAGCAAAGTGATAAACTAAATTTTATTTCCAAATGGACACTACCGGCAAAAGATTGCAAAAGAAGCCATCAATTCCGGCAACTTAAATGGATAGTTGATTGAATTTCAATCAGATTTTTTTTCCTTTTCGAGAGAAAGGGAAAAGCATTATTAAATGAAACGGAGGAGAGTATGGATACGCCAAAAATGAACAAGAAGGAATCGGAATATAAGGAATCAAAACAAGTTTTCTCTGAAAAAGAATCAGAAAAAAAAGAGTTTAATTATTCCGAAAAAGATACAGTAAATAAAAATCAGGAACCGGAAAAGAAACCGCAAAACCCACCCGTCAAAAGGGATAATACATTCCTTAAATAAAAATTGTTGAGAAGCTTTGACGGATTTCAAACCGGAAGATGATTCGGGAACTTGCGAACAGCAAGCATTGATGAAAATTGTGTGCGAACGGTTTGAATTTGAGACAAATGGATCGAATCAAAAGAACAGAACCAGCCAGATCCCTAAAGAACAAAAACATACAAAATATTTAAAACCCCATCCGTTGCGACCCTTCCAATAAGTTAACGGATGGGGTTTTAAATTCATTGCATTCCGAAACTGAAAACAATCATTTTACGATAAATATTCCCAGGAAATAAAATCGGTAGAGAGTCACCCATCCATTTTGGAGCGTCGGGCAGATATTGCGCTTCAAATGCTAATCCTGAGCCAACCACTGGCTTCTGTTGATTGCCGGTATCCGATCTCTGATCCAGAAATCCCCCGGAATAAAAAACAACGCAAGGATAATCGGTGGATAACGTCATCGTTCTGCCGCTTTCAGCATCCCATAAAAGGACAGCCTCATCATTTTCTATTAAGTAAGCATGATTAAAACCTTTATTCAATTTAAGCTGTTCATGCCCAGGAAAGTCCAAAAAAGCATCCCGTATTTTCCTCGGAGTAATGAAATCAAAAGGAGTATGTTGGACAGGGACACATTTGGTAGGCAAAAATTGAATGTCATTGTAATAAACTGAATCAGCATTTATTTTGAGAATATGATCGTAGGCATCACTATTAAAATTCCCGGATAAATTCCAATAACAATGATTAGTTATATTGAGATAAGTGGGTTTATCCGTCTCGGCGGTATATGAAATAATGAGTTGATTCTGCCAATTCAAAATATATTCTACCGAGATTTTTCGATTTCCCGGGAATTCGTTTTCGCCATCCGGCGCCGTATAGGAAAACCGAAGCGAAACCTCATCTTCATTTTCCCTAAAATCGGTCATATTCCAAATAACATGGGCGAAGTTCTTTTCTCCGCCGTGCAGGGTATTGTTTCCCTCATTTTGGCTGAGATGATACGTTTGATCTAAAATCGGAAGGATGCCATCTGTAATTCGGCCTGCTACCGGGCCAATCGTTGTCCCGGCATAAATTTCATTTTTCAAATAATCATTGGGTTCCGGTAAAGTTAGCGCAATATTTTTAAAATTACCATATCGATCCGGTGTCAAAACATAGGTGATCGAGGCACCTACCGAATTGAATCCGACTTCAATTCCGTTTCTGTTTTTCATTCGAAAAGTCCGCATAAAGTTATTCCTTCCGTCAGGATTATTCCATTTATGATCCTTTTTAGCGATCACAAATGTTAGTATAGACCGAAATAATCAACCAGATATCCCGATGGTAAAAATAGCAATTTATTTAAATAGCATCGCAACATTCTATAACAAACAGTTATTATTCTGAAGTATGATGAAATCAGGTATTTTTATTATTATGATATTTTCAAAGAATATCATAATAAAATTTTTAATAGTCTAATATTTACAAGATCTTCTTTCGGAAGCATAAATATTTTTTATGGTTTGGGCATATCCAAATAAAAGGTTAATATAGGATTCACACCGATGGATAACCTTCAGGAAGAGAACATTTTAGAGTTTTCAGAAATTTCAAAATATTTTCCGGGCGTCAAAGCTCTGGACAATGTTTCTTTCACCGCGCGTAGCGGTGAAGTTTTAGCATTTCTGGGAGAAAACGGAGCCGGCAAATCCACCCTGCTTAAAATTCTCAACGGCGATTATCAACCAGATAGAGGAAAATACTTGATTAATGGCGTTGAAAAGCAATTCAATTCTCCTCAGGAAGCGATCGATGAGGGCATCAGTGTTATTTATCAGGAACGTCAAATTTTGATGGAACTGACCGTTGCCGAAAATATTTTTCTGGGAAGAATGCCGGTAAACAAATTCGGAATTATTAATGTTAAAAAAGCAAACAACATGGCTGCCGCCATTATTAAAGATTTCGGACTGCCAATCAATCCGACCACAAAAGTTAAGGATTTGAGCATCGCCTTTCAACAAATGGTGGAAATTATGAAAGCATACAGTCGTGAGAATCTCAAAGTGATCTGCTTTGATGAGCCGACAGCCAGTCTAAGTGACTCGGAAATTGATATCCTGTTTGGAATCATCCGAAAACTGAAGAAAGAAAACAAAATCATTATTTATGTTTCCCATCGTCTAAAAGAAATCCAACAGATTACCGATCGGGTTGCCATTTTTAAAGACGGGAAATACATCACAACCATCAAGACTGGTGAAGTGCCGGAAAAAGAAATGATCAAAATGATGGTCGGCAGAGATCTAGGCGATATCTTCTTAAATCTTGATCGAAATAAAGAAATCGGAGATGTATTGCTTGACGTGAAAGCCGTCTCTTCTGAATTTGTCAGGGAGTGTTCTTTTCAGCTGCGAAGAGGAGAGGTTCTCGGTTTCAGCGGTTTGGTAGGTGCTGGCAGGACCGAACTGATGCGTGCCGTGATCGGCGCGGACAGACGAAAAGGCGGAGAAATATCTTTGGAAGGCAAAAGGATTCATAACTCTTCGCCGAAGGAAGCGATGAAAAACGGCATCGTACTCGTTCCGGAAGACCGTAAAATGCAGGGGATTCTGGCGAACTTAAATGTTTCCGGAAACATTAATATTTCTCTGCTGGATAAAAATGCGAATAAATTCGGAATTATTGACAGCAAAAAAGAACTGCAAATTGCGGAAAAATGTATCGATGAATTTCACATCAAAACGCCTTCCCCTCTAAAAAGAATAGTCGAATTGTCCGGCGGAAATCAACAGAAATGCATTGTGGCGCGCGGAATTTCCACTATGCCCAAAGTGTTGATTTTGGATGAGCCGACCAAAGGGATTGATGTCGGAACAAAATCCGAGTTTTATCAGATGATTTGTGCATTTGCAAAACAAGGGCTCGGAATTATTCTCATTTCTTCCGAATTGCCTGAAGTTTTAGGTCTTTCCGATCGAATTATCGTCATGAGATCCAGAAAAATTGTGGGTGAAATAAATCGGGAAACAGCAACCGAAGCATTGGTTTTAAGTATGAGCATGATTGACTAAATCGCTGAAAAGGATTGAAAATACCGGAAATGACTATGGAAGAAGAAAAAGGAATCAAGAAAACAATCACACGTATAACAAACTTTATCGGCAACGATAAATTGGTATTGCTGATCGCGATTATTGTCGTTTTCGCAATGTTTACTTTTCTGAATCCCAATTTTATGAGCAAGCAGAACATCATCAATCTGTTGGTTGCCGGTTCGCTCATCGGATTGGTAGCAATCGGGCATACTTATTTAATTATTGCCGGACAAAATGATTTGTCGCCCGGCTCTTTGGCTGCATTTTCCGGAGTCTTATGCGCCTATTTGGTGAAAATCGCGATTCCGTTGGGTATTGCAATTCTTATAACGATTGCTGCTGCCGCTGTAGTCGGTTTTTTCAATGCCTGGATGGTAAATAAAATCAAATTGGAAGCATTCATCGCCACCTTAGTTAGCCAGTCTATCATTCGTGGTTTTGCTTATATTCTTTGCGACGGAAAACCGATTGCCATCAGCAACTCGAATTTTATTAAAATCGGGAAGATGCGTTTTTTAGGGGTTCCGTTTTCTGTCTGGGTAATGATCGTATCAATCATTATTTTCGGATTCATCTTGTCTAAAACCAAATTCGGTCGAAGCGTCTATGCAATCGGCGGGAACAAAGATGCCGCAAGGTTAGCGGGACTGAATCCGCAAAGAATTGTGACAATTTCTTTTGTTATGATGGGAATTTTTTGCGGTATTGGAGGCATCATCTTTGCGGCTAGAATGAACTCCGGACAGCCAGCCGCGAATGTGAACCTGGAATTCGATTCGATTACCGCCGTGATTTTGGGAGGAGTTTCCTTTACCGGCGGCGTCGGAAATATGGGAGGAACCATTCTGGGAATTATTCTGATTCAAGCCTTCAATACCGGCTTGATCATGGTAAATGTGCCGACTTTCTGGCAATATGTCGCCCGCGGAGCTTTGCTCTTATTTGCGCTGACTTCCGACTATATCCGGAAAGAACGACATGAAAAAGAGTTGCTGGAAGCCAGCATGAGAAATATTTGACGGTCAATAACAATACGAAAAGAAAGGTATTGTTAAATTTTTTCAGGAGGATACTGAAATGAAGAAGGTTTGTATTTTTGTTTTACTTTTAACAATGGTATTTGGCTTTGTAATGTCTGTCTCCGCCGAAGACAATAAATTAGTTGTCTACGGCATTTACAAAGCGGGTGATCAGACCTGGTTCATCGATGAAGGCGCAGCCGCTAAAAAAGCTGTTGAAGCCGCAGGCGGTGAGTTTATTTTTGTCGATGCGAAGATGAGCCCCGAAGAATACCTCAAGGCAATTGATAACGCGATCGCCAATAAAGCCACCGGCATCGTTACCTGCATTCCCGACCAGACACTGTCGCAGGCTGTGGTGGATAAACTCCAGGAAGCAAAGATCCCCGTTGTTGCGGCGGATGATGCGTTACAGGATGCAGATGGCAAGAAGCTGGTCCCATGGGTCGGAATCAATGCTTATGTCATCGGTGAAGCAAACGGCGAATGGCTTGCCAATTATGCAAAGGAGAATAATTTGGTAACCGATCCGGAAGTCGGCTTATTAATCCTGACCATGGATACCGTTTCCAGTTGCGTTCCTCGTGCAGAAGGTGAGTATAACAAATTCACGGAACTGCTCCCCGAATTCGATAAATCCAAAATCTTCAAATCCGATTATGACGGAACAACGGAAAAAGGAAACATCGCTGCTTCCGCTATATTTACCGCTCATCCGGAAATTAAAAAATGGCTTGTCACCGGCGCCAACGAAGAAGGTACGATCGGTGCCGTCCGCGCTTTGGAGAGCATCGGATTAGATAAAGATGCCTGCGTCGTCGGTCTCGGCGGATATTTGGCAAAAGATGAATTCAAAAAAGAAGGCGGTTCCGCTATGAAAGCTGCTTCTTACTTCTCATCCGATGCGGTCGGTACGACTTCCGTAAAGATTTTGCTGGATATCATCGCCGGCAAAGAAGTCCCCATGGAAACAGCGGTTGATGCCATCATGGTCACCCCTGAGAATTATGTTGAAGTTATGGGCGATGCCGCAAAATAATAATCGGTTTTTTGATTAATGGAAAAGATGCCTTCCTACATCAAGGAAGGCATCTTTTTTCCGTCCGGCAATTCTTTAATCCGATATTCGGTCGGTGTATATCCGGTTTTCTTCTTAAAAGAGGTGCAAAAACTGCAGACACTATTGAAACCGCATTGAAAAGCCAACTCTTTAATAGGCATGGAAGTGGTTTTCAGCAAAAATTTTGCTTGATCAATTCGGACTTGAATGACATATTCAAAAGGAGAATATCCCGTTTCTTTCTTAAAAAGCCGGCTAAAATAAAATGGACTTAAAGAAGCTTGTTTCGCCAGCTCAGGCAAAGAAAGCTTCTGGCTTGAATTTTCTGAAATATATGTCAGCATTTCCTCGATCATACGGGGGGGATTATCCAAAGATTCGCTATCGGTAGCCACCAGAATCAATTCGGTCAACAGGTCAATGATATTTTTTGAAATAATCGCTTCGTTGACTCTTTTATGTTCATGAAAGGTATTAAATATTTTCTGCAGATAGCGTTCGATAATATGCGGATTTTGCGGATCAAGGATCAAATTCTTTTCGGTGATCAAGTTAAAATACTTCGGCGCCAATAATCCGTCAAAATGAATCCAATAAATTGTCCATCCGACCTTGGTAAAGTATTTATGAGGGATATAACAATTTATAAAGGCTACAGATCCTTCATCAAGGGGTAACAAGGGTGAATTCCCATTCTGGATGTATCCGGAACCTTTTTTGACATACAAAATCAGATAGCTGTCATAAGCTTGTCTATCGACATAATAGCGCTCGTTACAAAAATATTTTCCGGTACAAAGCAAATAAAAAAATAATTCTTTTGCTTGAGAACTGCAGGTATGAAAATAAATATCCGATTCCGATAAAACCCCTTCCTGATAAACTTTCATTTTTTCCGCCTTTCACGAAACAGCAATTTTCTTTAGTCACTTTTTTTAAGAATTCTAAAATACATCGGAAAATCGGTCAAATTGGCAATTTTTTTCATTTTGACAAAAGCAATATATTTAACCAGAACAGCAAGATATTATCTTGTTTGAACCAAACTGCATGCTAAGATATATTCAGATAGTTTATTTTTTCAAAGGATAGGCAATCATGAATCATATCAAGAATCAAGTAGAAATTTGGGAAGAGGAAGTTTCAATACCAACTTACGAAGTTGGCATTCCGGAAAAAAATCCCATGTTTTTTGAAAATCGGGTATATCAAGGGAGCAGCGGAAAAGTCTATCCGTTCCCGATTATCGAAAGTATTTCAAATAAAAAAATCGATAAGAAATATCAAGCGGTTTTCCTTGAAAATGACTATCTGTTCGTCATGATTCTCCCCGAATTGGGAGGAAGAATCCAACGAGCGCTCGATAAATCCAATAATTATGATTTTGTTTACTATAACGAAGTGATTAAACCGGCGTTGGTCGGACTTACCGGACCTTGGATCAGCGGTGGAATCGAATTCAATTGGCCTCAACATCACCGGCCGACCACTTTTTTACCTGTTTTGTATCGGCTGCAAGAGAATTCGGACGGAAGTAAAACAGTCCAAATGAGCGATATGGACCGTATGTACGGCACAAAAGAAGTGACGAATATTACGCTGTATCCGGATAAAGCATATATTGAAATAAAAGGACAGTTGTATAATCCGACCTCTTCGCCGCAGACTTTTCTGTGGTGGGCAAATCCGGCTGTTCCGGCAAATGAATATACTCAATCTATTTTTCCGCCGGATGTCACCGCTGTGATGGATCACGGTAAACGAGATGTTTCAAAATTCCCCATAGCCGACGGAATTTACTATAAATATGACTATAGCAAGGGGGTTGACATTTCTTATTACAAGAATATTCCGGTCCCGACCTCTTATATGGCTTATCGATCGGATTACGATTTTGTAGGTTGCTATGATCATCAGCGGGAAGCGGGGATATTACACATCGCCGATCATCATATTTCTCCGGGGAAAAAACAATGGACATGGGGCTGCGGTGATTTCGGAAAAGCTTGGGAAAGAAATTTGACCGATCATAACGGCGCTTATATTGAGTTAATGGCAGGCGTATATACGGATAATCAGCCCGATTTCACCTGGCTGAAACCCTTTGAAGAGAAACGGTTCACGCAATATTTTCTCCCCTATAAAAAAGTCGGACAAGTCAAAAATGCGACGAAAGATGTTCTGTTGTCGGCGGATATGAGAGGAAATCATTTAGAATTCTCGATCTATGGAACTCATTTGCTAGAAGATATTCGCGTTTTTATTTCCGGAAATAATCACACGGTTTTTGATCAATCGTTTACGGTTTCTCCTACCCAAATCATAAGCGAATCCGTTCTCTTACCGAAAGACAGCCGGCAAAATCTCAAATTGTCAATCTTCGATCGGGAAGGGGAAGTTTTATTGACCTATTCTCTCGATCGGGCAAAAAAGAATAAGCTGCCGTCGCCCGCGACTCCTGCACCGAATCCGAAAGATATTGCGACAAATGAGGAATTATTCCTGCATGGGATTCATTTGGAACAATACCGCCATCCAACCTTTGATCCGGATCCGTATTATTTGGAAGGGTTAAAAAGAGATCCAGGGGACAGTCGCATCAATAATGCCTATGGGATGTTGATTCTGCGTCGCGGATTAGTCGAAGAAAGCGAACAATATTTTCGGAATGCGATTAAACGGATCACGATGCGCAATCCTAACCCATATGACGGGGAACCGTATTATAACCTCGGTTATTGTCTTTTTCTACAAGGCCGTTTCCAAGAAGCCTTTGATGCTTTCTACAAAGCCACTTGGTCGGAAAGTGAGCAGGAAAAATCATTTTACTATCTTGCAACCATCAAGACAATTCAGAGAGATTACGATCAAGCATTGGATTTTATCGAGAATTCCCTCTTGAAAAATCTTCATAATCTGAAAGCGCGCGGCTTAAAAACGATTCTCCTCAGAAAAATGGGGCGCAGCGATGAAGCAAAGATCTGGGCTGAGGAAACAAATACCATCGACCCCTTTGATCTGTTAGCCTTGAATGAACGGAAACTTTTGAGCGACGGCACAGTTCGACTTCCTTTCACGATCCGTCCGGAGAATTTCAATTTTGTCATTGAAGCGGCATCGGACTATGCATCCTACGGATGTTATAAAGAGGCGATCGATTTGTTGGATCGCTTCGAACCGAAAGGTCCGATGATCCGTTATTCGCTGGCTTATTATTATTTCCGGATGGGAGATCTTGCCGAATCACAGAAACAGTTAAAATCCGCCTCGGAAAGCGACCCGAGCTATTGTTTTCCGAACCGAATTGAAGATATCGCTGTTTTGAATTTTGCGATTACACAAAATCCGGATGACAGTTATGCCTATTATTATCTCGGAAATTTGTATTACGATAAAAAACAATATCAAAAAGCTTTAACCGATTGGAAAAAGTCGACGGAATTGAATGATCGCTTCGCGACTTCATGGCGGAATCTGGCAATTATTCTTTGGAATAAAGAGAAAAAGCCGCAGGAAGCCATCGCTGCCATGGAAAAAGCATTTTCTCTCGATCCGAATGATGCCAGAATCCTGTTCGAATCGGATCAGCTGTACAAAAAAGCGAATTATCCGATTCACGATCGGCTGGAAAACCTCGAAAAACATCAATCGCTGCTTGAGAAGCGGGATGACCTTTATACCGAATATATTACACTGTTAAATCTTTCGGGACAATATGAAAAAGCATTAGAAAAGATATCCGGACATATCTTTCACCCCTGGGAAGGCGGTGAAGGGAAAATTACTTCTCAATATAAAATCGCTCATTTGGAAATGGCAAAAAAAGCCTTGGTAGAAAAAAATTCGAAAGAAGCGGAGCAACTTTTACTGGAGGCTTTAACTTATCCTCTGAATTTAGGAGAGGGAAAATTAATCGGCACAAAGGATAACGATATCTATTATTTCTTGGGGTGCTGTTACGAACAAGCTTGTGACGAAGACAAAGCCGTGGAAGCATGGATACATGCATGTAAAGGTTCCGAAGAGATTTCCGGAGAGATGTATTATTATGACCAACCGGCAGATATGATCCTTTATCAGGGTTTGGCACTTTTCAAATTAACGCATTATGAAAGAAGTGACCTAAAATTTCACAATTTAATTTATTACGGTGAACAACACATGGAAGATACCGTAACGATGGATTATTTCGCGGTTTCGTTACCGGATATGCAATTGTTGGAGGAAGATCTGTCGCTGCGGAATCGTGCCCATTGTCATTATCTGATCGGTCTGGGAAATTTAGGATTGAGGAACTGGGAGAAAGCCTCGGATCATTTCAAGGAAACTCTAAAGATAAATAACAGTCATGTCGGAGCGAATATCCATCTGGCATTATCGAACACAGCGAAGTCAAACCAATTTTTTGAAAAAAAGTGGTAAGAAACGGGAGAGGGAATTTTTGTCGGGGATGGCGTCCTTGACATCCCGCTCCAATTCTTGTGTAGGGGACGGCGTCCTCGACGTCCCATGGTTGAGAAAAATGCTGTAGGGGTCGGTTCCAAACCGACCCTTCTTTGTAACCATGCCCGAAAAGGCATCCGTAGGGGACGGCGTCCTCGACGTCCCGCTTGAATATCACCAATCAAATATTGGGATTGGTCCCCTCACCCTGACCCTCTCCCGGCGGGAGAGGGAATATTTGTTGGGATAGCGTCCTTGCGAAGCACGCTCTTTATCTTCAATGCACAGTCAACCGTAGGGGACGGCGTCCTCGACGTCCCGCTTGAATATCACCAATCAAATATTGGGATTGGTGCCCTCACCCTGCCCCTCTCCCGGCGGGAGAGGGAATTTTTGTCGGGGATGGTACCCTTGCGAAGCACGCCGAGTTTACGAGGCGCAGACGTCCCGCTCCGATTCTTGTGTAGGGGACGTCGAGGACGCCGTCCCGCTTGAACATCATCACTCAAATTTTGGGATTGGTGCCCTCACCCTGGCCCTCTCCCGGCGGGAGAGGGAATTTTTGTCGGGGACGAAATTCCGCACAGCAAGCCAAACGCCTACGGTGAGATACAAATATCCCACTTCTCAGAAAATGCAATTCTTATAAACCATGAACCAATCATCGAATAATAAAAAGCGGGGAAGGAGGGATTCGAACCCTCGGTTGAGTTTTACCCCAACAACCACTTAGCAGGCGGCCCCAATCAACCACTCTGGCACCTCCCCCTGTTTCAACGGAGCATTATGGCGGAGAGAGAGGGATTCGAACCCACGGTGAGTTTCCCCACACCTGTTTTCAAGACAGGCACCATCAACCACTCGGTCATCTCTCCGATAACGAACCGATTTTATCATGTTTCCATAACCACGGCAAGGAAGGTCTCCGATCGATGCCGGCGGTTGATTATCCCGTCACTCCGCTGTCGAGCAAATCTTCAAACATCAAAACCGCAATCGGCATAACTCGGGAAACTGGTCTGGGCACCACTTTTCTGAACGCTTAACGCCGCCACATGTGTCGCATTTTTCATTGCGGTTTCAATCGATGCCTCGGATGCCAAAAAGTAGGCAATACTGCCGATATACGCATCCCCGGCACCCGTCGTATCCACCGCTTTCACTTTTTCAGCCGGAACATGGAAAACTTTGTCCGCGGAAACGAATAAAGATCCCAGCCCGCCCATAGTAACAATTACGGATTTTGCACCTCTCCCGATGAATAATCTTCCCGCCTTTTCGGCATCTTCGATCGTTTTTACCGGAAATCCTGCCATCAGTGCCGCTTCGGTTTCATTAGGACAAAAATAATCACTTAAAGCATAAATCTTTTCCGGCAGCTCTTGTGCCGGAGCCGAATTGAAAATCGTCAAGACATTCGCATCCTTCGCAATTTCTAAAAATCGAATCGTCGCATCCAGCGGAATCTCCAACTGGCAAAGGGCTGCGTCTGCCTCCCGAACAGCCGGAGTGGCGTTTTCAATATCGCTCGGAGTCATCGCGAAATTTGCCCCGCTGACAACGATGATTGAATTTTGTCCCTGCTCGTCAACGGTGATCGCCGCGATTCCGGTGGGGGCTTCATCCGTAACGGAAACATAATCCGTCACCAAGCCCGAACTTTGATAATTTTCAAGATATTGCTGCCCGAATCCGTCGTTGCCGACCTTTGCGATCATCGTCACCCGACCGCCCAATTTGGCTGCCATGATAGCCTGATTCGCTCCTTTTCCTCCGAAGAAAGTATGAAAATCAATTCCATGGATGGTCTCCCCCGGTAAGGGCATTCTTTTTACCGACGTAACCAGATCCATATTGGAAGATCCGGCAACACAGATTTTAGGCTGATTCATAGAGGTTCCTTCTCTTGCGAACAATAATTTGGAGGGGCGGTTCAGAAAGTGACGCCCCCCTCAAGGATTACATTGCAATACGGTGTAAATTCGCCGGTACGAATATGGGCTTTACACTTTTTGGATGTCTGTTTCAATTCCTCATGCGGAATCTCTTCGATCGGACATTCATTTTCCAAAATATCCCGCAGGCGAGCGTATGCTTCCGGACTGTGATCTTTCATCTCACGACTGATGACAGCTCGTTGAACTTCGAGCTCACTTAAAACAGCCGTCAGTACGTCAAAAAACGACGGGACCCCTTCGCTAACCGCCAGGTCGATCCACTTGACGCCATCCGGGCAAGGCATTCCCGCATCCCCGATGAGAATGGTATCATAGTGCTCCAATTCAGCGATGGTTTTCGAAATTTCTCCGTGGAGAATACCGTTTTTCTTCATTTATTTAACCTCCCCCCGTTCCGTTCACCAACAGAACGGAACGAAAATCACTATCGATCATCGATCGAAATTCAACTGTGAAGGTAAGTCGCCCAGCCCATGTATCCTTCGAAAGCTTCAGCCACGATCTCAGCCAGATTTTCCTTTGCGATCGCGACATGATGCTCGAAGCCATTAAGGCAGATAAAATGCATCAGTTCCTGTAAATCCGGGATCTGCACCACTGCTCTGGCACCGAAAGTGTCCAGTTCATCGTCCACAAATTTCCCTTCGCCGGTATAGGCACGAATCATTCCGTTGACATCGTCCGTTGAAACACGGGCATAGGTCATTTTATCTCCGACAACCCGTCCTTCGATCGTCCCCATCGTATTTTCGGTTCCCATTGTTGTCGCCAGAATTTTAGCATTGCCCATGCAGCCATTCGGCACATAACTCTTCGCAAAGTTCCCGCAATGGAACAAGACGCATTCATCTTTCTTAGCGGCATAATTATTATTCCAATCCACCAAGATTGCCGGTGCATCTCCGGCTAATTGCAGAGTGTACATCGAAAGCAGACCGGTGATATCCGTTTCGCAAGCGGAAGGAATCAAGTTTTCGCTCATCATGCTCATCAGCGTGCAGACATTGACACCCAGGTTCTCTTGAACGGAATTCCAGCATTGAATGGCTGTCCCCGTTATCTCATTATCCCGAATCCATTGATCCAAAACAGTCTTAAATTTTGCCATTTTGACCAACGCTTCACTCGGGACTCCCTCATGCGGGATATAAGCGTCAATCGCCTCAAGCGCTTTTTTGACCGCCGGATCACTATCGGAAAGCCGATAGACGGGTCCGATAATTTCCGACAAATCAGCCGTCAAAACAGAAATACCGGCATTCTCCAACAATTTTTCGCTGTATCGAACGGTATTAAATGCATTCGGGCGAGCGCCGATCGCCCCCAGTCGGGCATGTTTTAAACCGTTCACCACACGGCAAACTCCGGCAAATTTTTTCAGATCCTCTTTGAAACTTTCCTCGTACGGATAAACGCAATGATCGGTAGTCAGAGAAAAATTATAGCCATACTGGCGCAAATTATTGCAAACCGAAATCTTTCCGCAGAAAGAATCCCGGCGATTTGCCACATCGAATTTATCCAAATCGTCCGGGAAAGCCTGTACCAAAATCGGCTTCCGCAGGCCGGACAATTTGATGGTGTCAACAATTCCCTTTTCATCGCCGAAATTGGGCAGACTGACCAAAATTCCGTCGATTTCATCCATATGTTGTTTAAATAAAGCGGCGCATTCTTTGGCATGGGCATAAGTTGTCACAGCGCCGTGAACACCCACTTTTTCATCCAGCGCAATATAGTTGATTCCCGCCAAATCCAACGCTTTAAACATTTGTTTGCGTGCATCGATTACAAGATCTCCGGGGAAAAACTCTCGAGATCCAAATAAGACAGCCAAGGTAATTTTTTTCATTTGTTCTCCTCACAAGGACATACGAATTATTCTATTGAATATATTCTAATTTTAACCAAATATTTTTCACCAGCCTTATTTTCAAAATGAAAGCTGGTGAAAAATATCAGGGACGGCTTTTCTCAAGCCGTCCCTGAATTGCCAATCAACTACTGCTTCTTCTCGCAGGAAGTGACACCTTCCACCGGAGCAAATGTCTTGTACATGCAGGCATTCTCGATGGTGATCAATACACAGTCGATAGACTGTTTTTCTTCCTTCTGGAATTCGCCGTGGGTCAGATAATAATCAGCCTGGTCGACGGCGGCAATGGAAATAGCGGCAACCGGTTGAAGACCCGTCGCTTTGATTCCTCCGTCCATAATGGACTGCAGAACATCATCCGAACCGTCAAAACCGACAACGATCACATCCGGTTTTCCGGCGGCAACCAATGCGGCATATGCGCCCATTGCCATAGTATCGTTTCCGCAAACTACGCCTTTGACATCCGGATTCGCCTGAAGCAGCGTTTCCATCTTGGAGAAGGCTTCGGTTTGATCCCAGTTTGCCGTCTCTTGTGCAATCATCTTCATATCCGGATATTCATCGATCACATCATGGAATCCCTGTGAACGAACATGAGCGTTGGTGTCTGTATCACGTCCGGTTAATTCGATATAGGTTCCCTTTTCTTCCATTGCTTTGACAAAGTATTCAGCGACCAAAGAAGCTCCCTGATAGTTATTGGAGACGATCTGGGCGGCCGCAATACCTTCTTCACTGATTTCGCGATCGATTAGGAAGGTCGGAATTCCGGCATCTTTGGCTTTCTTGACCGCGCTGACAGTTGCGTCCGCACCGGCATTATCCAAAATGATGGCAACCGCTTTTTCGGCGATGGCGGTTTCAATTAATTCCATTTGCTTATTCGCATCGTCGTCATGGACAACCGATTTGGTAGTATAACCTAATTCTTCAGCCCTTTTAACGGCGATTTCTGCTTCGGCGCCGAAAAACGGATTCGCATGAGACGGGGTGATCACATAAATCAAACCCTTGCTTTCAGCGGGAGCCGGAGCGGCTGTAACGGAAAACACTGTGCTGAGCACCAATAAAACAGTAACGAACAACAACATTTTTTTCTTCATTTTTTAGTTCCTTTCACTAAAAATTTCAAATTTTTTTATACGAAAAAGCTTTCGTATTCCACCCGATTTAGATCAATAAACCTTTTATTTTGACTCTTTTTCTTCCAATTGTTGCGCCAACGCAACTCTTTCCTGCATCCTCCTTTGTGTCTGATCAATAATTACTGCCACGACAATCACCGCGCCTTTTGCCACCTGTTGCCAGAAAGAAGAAACTCCGGCCATAACCAGCCCATCCGAAAGAATGCCGATTACGAAAGCGCCGATGATCGTTCCGCCGATACTGCCGATTCCGCCCGAAAGCGAAGCTCCGCCGAGAACAACCGCGGCGATGGCGGTCATTTCATAGGATTCACCGGTCATCGGATGAGCCGCAACCAGTTGCGAAGCGATGATTAATCCCACGATCGAAGAACAAAAACCCGAAATCGCATAAACGGCAATCTTGGTTTTTTCAATCGGAACGCCTGACATTCGTGCCGCCTTCTCATTTCCGCCGATCGCATACACATGCCGACCGAAAGGTACTTTCAGCGTGACAAACATCGAAACAAGTATGAACAGAATCAGTATCCAAATACTGTAACTGATTCCGAGGAAGGAACCCGCTCCCAGCAAAGGGAAACCGGTATTTCCCAATTCCGGGCGCCCGACCAAGTTCGGGAAAGTCAATCCGTTGGAGCGAATCTGTGCAAAACCACGCGCTATATACCACATTCCCAGCGTCGCGATAAAGGGAGCCACATTAAACTTGGCAATAATGAACCCGTCAATCAGCCCGCACAGGATCCCGATCAATGCGGAAAGAATGATTACCATCGGGATAGAAGGATAAAGCGTAACAGACCCGAATCTGATCCCTTCATTAATAAATCCGCCGGCCATCATGGCACACAGCCCTGCCACAGAACCCACCGAAAGATCAATCCCCCCGGTCAAAATGACAAATGTCATTCCGATTGCTAAAATTCCGTAAATTGCGACGTGTTTTGTCATCACAACCAAATTGGTGCTGTTCAAAAAATTCGGAACAATAATGACAAAAACGACGATGACAATGATCAATGCGATAAACGCCCGACCTTTCATCAAATAGGATTGAATCTTCAACCATCTGTTGCTTATTTTTGAGTTCTGTGCTTCAGGCATATTGCCCTCCTTCAAGTCTGTGACCGATCGCGGATGCGGTAACCAACGCTTCTTCCGTCGCATTCTCCTTCATAAAATCACCGGTAATTTTTTCTTTGGACATCACCAGAATCCGATCCGATACCGTAATAACTTCTTTCAGTTCCGTTGAAACAAAAATGATGCCGTACCCTTGAGCCGCCAAATCATTCACAATCTGGAATATCTCAGCTTTTGCACCCACATCGATACCGCGGGTCGGTTCATCCAACAACAAAATCGTGGGATGAGTCAGCAGCGCCCTGGAAACCACCACCTTCTGCTGGTTCCCGCCGCTCAAAGAAGTCACAAGCTCGTCGGGATCGGCAACTTTGATGTTGATTTCTTTAATTTTTTCCTCGACAGCCTGTTTTTCCAAAGCGCTTGAGAGATAAAAGCCTTTCAGATAATTTTTCAGACTGGAAAGAACGATATTTCCGGCAACCGACATCGTCGGGATCAGTCCCTCGGCTTGCCGATCTTCCGGAACCAAAATAATGCCGTCCCGAATCCGATCATCAATCCTTTTATCCTTTATTTTTTTTCCGCGAATATAGATATCCCCGATCGCATCTTCGGCATACCCGCAAAGACATTCAAACAATTCGGTTCGCCCCGCGCCTACCAATCCATAGAGGCCCAATATTTCGCCTTTATGAACGGTGAAACTGACATGATCCACGGCAAATCCGCCACCGACTCGAGGGAGCGTCATATCTTCGACTCGCATCAACTCTTCCCCGATCTCGCGGGGGGCAAAAGTGATCTGATCTTTCATCGAGTCCCCGATCATACAACGGATTATCCAAGGCAAATCAATATCTTTTATTTTCGCGCAAGCCACTTTATTCCCGTCGCGCAAGACCGTGACATAATCGCCGATTTGCATCAATTCTTCCAGCTTGTGCGAGATATAAATAATCGTTACACCGCCGGCTAATAAATCACGAATCAGCTTAAACAGAACTCTCACTTCCTGATTGGACAAAGCAGAAGTCGGTTCGTCCATAATCAGAATTTGCTTCTTTTCGGAAATCGCTCGGGCGATTTCGATAATTTGCTGTTGGCCCACCCGAAGTTCCCCCACCAACTGATCGGGGTTGATTTTCTGTTCCATGCGATTGAGGATTCTGACGGTCTCTTCTCGCTGTTCTTTCGCGGAGACAACAATACCGTTTTTCTTTTCCCGCCCGATGAACAGATTCTCCGTAACGGAAAGGTTCGGGAAAATCATCATTTCCTGAGAAATAATGCCAATACCGTTTTCTCCCGCTTCGACAATCGAACGGTTAAATATTTCCTTCCCATGCAAATAGATATGCCCCGAAGTCGGCTGCTCGACGCCGGCAAGGATCTTCATTAATGTTGATTTACCGGCACCATTCTCCCCGACCAAGACATTCACTTTCCCGCGATAGACGTCAAAATCCACTCCGTTTAAAGCCGTCGTGCCCGGATACACTTTAACGATCTGTTCAGCCCGTAAAATGACTTCGTCTTCGATCGGTTGAATCTCTTCAGCCGGTTCCCGAATCGCTTCAGTTTCTTGAGTCGATGCCATTTTCAATCTATTCCTTCCACAATAACAGGGGTTATCGTTACGGTATCAATGTTCAAATTCGTCTGATTCGTGGTTTTGATCGTAAACATCCCGGCGAAAGAAATCCTTTTACCGGTCATATTCGCCCAATCGAGAGCGGCGGAGACGATTTTTCCGGCACGGGTATTTAATTCTTTGGACACTTGTCCGTATTCGGTCTGATCTTTAAAATCGCCGAAATTAATAAACCCTGCACCGTCCCGGATGGATTCCCCATTAATCTTCGGGCCGATATTCAAAATCACTTTGATATTGCCATCATACCCGTCCACCTTGATGATCGCCTTCCCTTCTTGTGAAGTTACATCCACCGATTCGACCGTTCCGGTTCCTTTTACTCGGAAGTTGTACGCGCCGCTGACGGAGATCATGGCATAATCCTTCGTTTCTTCCAGCCCTTTTGAGAGGGCATTGAGAATCGTCGCCAAATCTTTGGAGTCATTCTGCAGTGCGGGAATCAGCTTCGAATCCCAAATGGCATCAACATAGGCAACCCGATCAAATTTCTCGGCTTCGAGGACCGCTGTCTGTTTTTCCGTATTAACTACCGTAAATTGCGTCGACCCCCAAACCAAAAAAGCAATAACCAACACGGCAATAATCACTCTCTTCCAGGTTTTATTCATAGCCGTTTCCTTCCCTATAACAGAACTTTCTTGATTGCCTGATTCCATCCGGCATACAGCGTTTCCACAGAATCAATCGACAACTGAGGATGATATTCGATCACACCGCTGTTGATCGCTTGCACGGCATCCGTGTCCCGATAGACACCGGTAGCCAACCCTCCCGAAAATACCGCCCCCAAAGCCGATAATTCCGGCAGGAGAGATACCCGGAGATCCCGATGATTAATATCCGCTACGAATTGCATCAAAAAGCGATTCCGAACCGCACCTCCGTCCGCACACAGTTGCGTCAATGGAATTCCGGCTTCGCTTTCCATCACCTTCAATACATCCGTCACCGTAAACCCGATCCCTTCCAAAGCCGCGCGAACGATATGTTCTTTTTTAACGCCGGGAGTTAAACCGATGATCGCCCCTTTTGCGTCTGCTTTCCAATACGGCGCACCTAAGCCGACAAATGCGGGGACAAAATATACTCCGGAATTATCGGGAACCGATTGCGCCAATTCCTCGGATTCCGCGGGATTATTGATTAATCGAAGCTGATCCGTCAGCCAGGAAATTGTCGCACCGGTAAAATTCGTAATCCCTTCAAATGCATAAGTGGGCTGTCCGTTCAGAACCCATGCCACCGCATTGACGATCCCGTTATCCGATTGCGCCCGGACATTCCCGATGTTCATCAGAATGGATGATCCGCTGCCGAAAGTAATTTTTGCCATACCCGGTTGATAACAATGCTCGGCAAATAAAGCCGCCTGAGAATCCCCCATTACGCCGGCGATAGGAAGCGGTTTTTCCGACAATCCTTCGAAATCCGTCTCGCCGAATATGGAAGCGCTTTCCTGAATTTCGGGTAATTCTTTTATTTTAAGACCAAAAATCCCGATCAAATCCCGATCCCAATCCAAAGCATCGATATCATAGAAAAGGGTGCGACTGGCATTGGTATGATCGGTCGCATAGACTTTCCCTTTTGTCAAGCGATAGATCAGATAGGTATCGATCGTGCCCATCAGAGCCGTCCCGTTTTCCAATCCTTCCGCTACTTCGGGGATATTGTTCTTCATCCAGGTTAATTTACCGGCGGGAAAATAAGTATCCACAATTAAACCGGTTTTTTTATGGACCACTTCCCCCATTCCGGAATTTCGCAAAGTCGCACAGAATGTTTCAGCGCGGCGATCCTGCCAAACAATCGCATGGCTCAACGGCTTTCCGCTCTTCTGATCAAAAACCACAATCGTTTCCCGTTGGTTGGTAATGCTCAACCAACTGATCTCTCGAAAAGTCTGCGGTGCTTTTTCCTTTAATTCTTTGACGGCTCGGAGCAGATTTTGATAGATTTCTTCGGCATCATGTTCAACCCATCCGGGTTTCGGGAAATATTGTTGATGCCGGATACTGACCTGTTCCGTTAATTCCGCCTGCTCATTAAACAGCATCGCTTTGGTGGCGGAAGTACTTTGATCGATTGCCAATATGGTTGTCATAGCCGATGACTCAGTTTCTGTTTAATAAATCCATCGCGGTTTTGCGGATATTCTCCGCATCGATTCCATAATGGCGGAACAAGTCGGACTGGCTGCCGGTGACCATTTCTTCCCGCGGGAATCCGATAATTTTCATCGGACGATAAATTCCGGCTTCCATCAGCAACGCGGCAACCGTACTTCCCAAACCGCCGTAAACCGAATGTTCTTCAACGGTTATGATTCCACGGGAATGTGAAGCCAGTTCAATAATCGTATCCCGATCGATCGGGCAAAGCGTGTGGACGCTGGCTAAGGAACAGCGAACGCCGCTGCTTTCCAGCGCAACCGCCGCATCGTATGCCGGCCATAACGGTTCACCGATTGCAAGGATTAACAAGTCGTCCCCTTCATTCAGAACGGAGACCTTTCCGATTTTCACCTCGTCCGGCGCCTGATAGAAGCGCGGCATCGCTTTTTTACCGAACCGAATATAAACCGGTCGGGGATTTTCCAAGTAAGAGACCAAAGCCGCTTCCGTTTCGTTATTATCCGCGGGAACAATCACCTCCAAACCGGGGATTGCCTGCAAGACAGCCAGATCATGAATCGAGTGATGAGTCGCGCCCAAACCGCCGTAACTCACACCGGAACTGATTCCGATCAAAGCAACCGGATTTTGAGAATATGCAACATCATTTTTAACCTGTTCCAAAGCTCGCGCAGAGAGAAAACTGCCCGGGGAAACGGTAAATACTTTTTTATTGCAAGAGGCGAGTCCGGCCGATATACCGACCGAATCCTGTTCTGCGATGCCGACTTCAACTAATTGTCGCGGAAATTGCCGGGCGAAACCGCTTACCTTTCCGGAACTGCGGGAGTCACTGGTAACTACGATGATACTTGAGTCTTTTTCGGCATGTGCCGTCAGAACGGATGCCATGCATTCGAGGTTGGCAATCCCTTTTTCAACCGGTCTTAACATCAGAGCGCCATCCTTTCGTTCTCCAGTTCCAAAATCGCCTGCCGGAACTGTTCGTCCGTCGGCACCGCATGATGCCATTGGACCTGATTTTCCATAAAACTGACCCCTTTTCCTTTTATCGTGTGAGCGATAACCAAACTCGGTCTGCCTTTTTCAAACGGAACCTCTTTTAATACGGAACAAAGGGCTGCCACATCATTTCCGTCAACTTCTCTGACACAGAAACCAAATGATTCAAACTTGGCTCTCAATGGTTCCAGCGCCATAACTTCTTCCGTCGTCCCGGAAATTTGAAGCCCGTTTCGATCGACAATGACGATTAAATTATCCAATCGATAGTGAGACGCCGCCATGGAGGCTTCCCAATTGGTACCCTCCGCCAATTCACCGTCTCCCATCAGGGTAAAAACGCGATACGCCCTTCCGTCCATCTTTCCGGCAATCGCCATACCGACCGCCATCGGGAGACCGTGCCCTAAAGCACCCGTATTCTGTTCAATTCCCGGAATATTTTTCGTCGGGTGTCCGGTTGCCGGTGAAAGATATCCGCCGACATTTTTCGTCCACTCCTTCGGCATAAAGCCGTTTTCGGAAAGAACGGCATATAAAGCCTCCGCCGCATGTCCTTTGGATTGTACATACCGATCGCGGTCCGGATCGTTCACTCTGTCAGGTGATATATTGAGAATCTCGTTATAGAGAACATTCAGAATATCGATACAGGAAAGATCTCCCCCGGTATGCCCCGATTGCGAATCGCGGATGATTCTGAGTGTTGTTTCTCTGTAAAGAATTGATTTTTCTTTCAGTTCTTTTATAGTCATAATGCCCCAATCGTGATAAAATGCTTTTGAATATTTATTCAGTGTGCGGTGATTATTCTTTACCTTGATCATACCTTTTTAAAACTGAATAATCAATCGTTTTTGAATATTTATTCAATCTTTTAAATAATTGTAACATTTGTCACATTGAAAACCGACAGGAAAACGAGCACTCAATGAGAGGAAAAGAAGATCCCAGGTTAATTGCCCGCGTGGCGCGTCTCTATTACGAAGAAGGTGTCAAACAGAATGAAATCGCCGAAAAACTCGGGCTTTCGCAGGCGGCAGTCTCCCGTCTGTTGGCTCAGGGACAGAAAGACGGCATCATTAAAGTGGTCGTTAACATCCCGCGAGGCGTTTATACGGAAATCGAAGAAAAATTGGTTGAAAAGTACGGTTTGAAAGATGCCGTCGTGGCGGACTGCTCGTTGGCGGATGACGGCCAAGGTTTAGCCAGAGAAATCGGATATTGCACGGCAAGTTATCTGGAAAACATCCTTCGTCCCAATGACATTATCGGTGTCTCTTCTTGGAGCACTTATCTGCTTGCCGCCGTCAATGCGATGACCCCGATTAACCGAAAAACCGGCATACAAGTCGTCCAGATTTTGGGAGGCTTGGGAAACGCCCAATCACAGAGCCATTCCACTCATTTGACCAGCCACTTATCGGAAGTGGTCAACGGAACACCCTTCTTTCTGCCGGTACCGGCAGTTGTCAAATCCGCCGAAATTTATAAAACCATCATTACAGACAAGTCCATTCAGAATATCTTCGCCATGTTTCCTTTTGTAAATACCGCATTGGTCGGGATCGGCAACATGAACCCTTCCAGCCTGTTGGCTGCCAGCGGAAATGTCTTATCGGAAGAAGATTCACGCATCCTGCGCAAACATGGGGCGATCGGTGACGTTCTGTTACATTTCTATGACAAAATGGGGAATGAAATTGATGAATCAAGCCTGACCAATCATGTGATTTCCATGAGTTTATCCCAGCTTAAAAAAGTCGAACGAGCGATCGGGGTAGCGGGCGGAGAATCCAAATTCGATGCCATCTTGGGAGCGTTACGCGGCAGGTTGATTAATATTTTAATTACCGATCAATTCACCGCAAAACGCTTGCTGGAAGTTTAAAAATCACCATTATAATTGTACGGGTTTTTATATTTCATTTATTTTAATTCCATCCGAAAGGAAACATATGGAACAACGAAAGTATGGCTTGTTTACCGCGATCGCTATGATTATCGGGATTGTCATAGGCTCCGGAATTTATTTTAAAAGCTATAACATTTTATATTTTACCGGCGGAAATATTCTGCAGGGGGTGATCGCTCTGTGCGTGGGAGCGATCAGCATTATCTTCGGCTGTTTGGCTGTTTCGGAATTAGCAAGCCGAACCGATAAAGCCGGCGGAGTGATTACTTATTCCGATAAATTTTGGAATAAAAAGATGGCGATTGTGTTCGGTTGGTTTCATATGTGGATCTACTATCCGACCTTAACCGTCATCATCGCCTGGATTTCCGGAATTTATCTCAATATTCTCTTCGGTTGGGAAAATACACTCGAACGGCAGATTATCAACAGCGTCATTGTCATTGCTCTACTTTTCTGCATCAATATGTTTTCGGCAAAATTGGGCGGTATTTTTCAACGGGTAACGGTTGTTGTCAAGATGATTCCGCTGATTCTGTTCGGAATTGTCGGATTGATTTTCGGGAACCCCGGCGAAGCCTGGACTGCCAGTCAAGCCGCCGGAACCTCCGGCACTTGGCTGCAAGCCATCCCGGCAGTGCTGTATGCTTTTGACGGATGGATCATCGCCACATCGATCAGCCATGAAATTAAGGATTCCAAGCGGAATTTATATCTGGCACTGATCATCTCGCCGTTGATTATTTTGGCGCTTTATCTGATGTACTTCATCGGAATGAGCAGCTATATGGGTCCCAACCAAATAATTGCCATGGGGAATGAACACCTTGATGCGGCCGCTACCAAAATGATGGGGACCGAACTGGGAGCAAAACTGGTCCTGATTCTGGTGATCATCTCAGTGTTGGGAGTCGATAACGGCATGATTCTCGGCTTTATCCGGCTGCCTTACTCACTCGCGCTGAGAAAAATGATGCCCGACTCGGAGAAATATGCCGTTATTCATCCCAAACACGGTGTTTCTCTGCGTTCCGGATTTTTTGCGTTTGCCTTATCGATGATTTGGGTAATCGCTCATTACTTTACGCAGAAATATATCTGGCTGAAAGGCCAACACGACATTTCCGAAATCGCCATGGTGGTAAACTACATCCTTTTCCTGACGCTCTATGCGGCGGTGATCAAACTGGCAATCAAAGGCGAGATTCACAGTATTTGGCGCGGATGGATTATCCCGATCTTAGCGATGATCGGCGCGGGTATTATTATTCTTTCTGGGTTCCAAAACGAATTATTTATTTGGTTTTTGGTCTTTTGTGCCATTGTGATGGGATCGGCTTGGCTGTTTGCTGTCAAACATCCCGAAATCGAGACCGTAAACCTCGAAGAAATCGATTTGGGAGAATAAACGCACCGCCGAATGAGCAACTACCAAAATACGATTTCGATTTCTATATAACCATTTATGAGATATAGGGGACGGCGGCCCCCTATAAAATGCCCTCGCCCAGCGGGAGAGGGTTAGGGTGAGGGCACAGATCCGAAAAATTAATTGGTGATGTCTAAGCGAGATGTAACGAACGCCATCCCACTCAAAAATTCCCTCGCCCAGTGGGAGAGGGTTAGGGTGAGGGCATCGATCCGAAAAATTTATTAATGATGTCTAAGCGAGATGTAACGGACGCCGTTACCTCCAAAAATTCCCTCGCCCAGCCAAAACCTAAGTGGGACGTCGAGGACGCCGTCCCATACAAAATTCCCTCGCCCGACGGGAGAGGGTTAGGGTGAGGGCAGAAAATAGATGTCTCATTTTGTTCAGAACGGGACGTCGAGGACGTCATCTCATTCAAAAATTCCCTCGCCCGACGGGAGAGGGTTAGGGTGAGGGTATCGATTCAAAAATTAATTGGTGATGTCTAAGCGAGATGTAACGGATGCCCTTACTTCCAATAATTCCCTCGCCCAGCCAAAAACCTAAGCGGGACGTCGAGGACGCCGTCCCCTACAAAATGCCCTCGCCCGACGGGAGAGGGTCAGGGTGAGGGCAGAAAAATAGATGTCTCATTTTATTCAGAACGGGACGTCGAGGACGTCATCCCATTCAAAAATTCCCTCGCCCGACGGGAGAGGGTTAGGGTGAGGGCAGAAAAATAGATGTCTCATTTTATTCAGAACGGGACGTCAGTACCTCGTACCTCAGCATGTGTCAATAGCCGGTCGAAGTTTACCACCCATAGTCGGATTATGTTTACCACCCATAGTCGGATTATGTTTACCACTCATGATCGGGTGGATGATTACCACCAGAAGGCATAAATCTATAATTTAGCGTTTTTGATTGCTTCCTTTCTGCGAGAAATCTGGCGATAGCTTTCCCCCTGGATAATTAAAGAATGGGCATGGTTATAAAGAAGGGTCGGTTTGGAACCGACCCCTACAGTATTTTTCTCAACCATGGGACGGCGGAAACGTCATCCCATTCAAAAATTCCCTCGCCCGACGGGAGAGGGTTAGGGTGAGGGCAGAAAAATAGATGTCTCATTTTATTCAGAACGGGACGTCGAGGACGCCGTCCCCTACAGATGCTTTTTCGGGCATGGTTACAAAGAAGGGTCGGTTTGGAACCGACCCCTACAATATTTTCCTCAACAACGGGATGTCGCTAACGCCGTTCCCGACGGATGCTTTTTCGGGCATGGTTACAAAGAAGGGTCGGTTTGGAACCGACCTCTACAGTATTTTCTCAACCATGGGACTACAGGTGATTGTGAAATATGAACCTGCAGTAATTAACGAATTCGCACGCATTTTTCATGCCCGTTGCGCTTATTGGCACTAATCTTGCAACATTATCGGTATGATTTATCGGGATGAAGGTCAAACCATGCAGGGAAATTTTATCGCAAATTCAAACAGGTTCAGCCACTTGGGCTTCCATTACTATAATGATATCGATCATTACGATGAAGCCAGCCTGGATTTCTGGCTGCCGAAATTAAAGGCTGCCGGTACGCGTTGGATTGTTCTCTTCATTCCGGAAAGAGCAGAGATTCCCGAAATTTTTCTGAGGCGCCTGATCAACGCCGGAATCGAACCGATCATTAATCTGCAACTGTCGCTTTCCAACCCTCCCAACCCGGAACTGTTCCGGCAACGAACGGCTTATTACCAACATTGCGGCGTCCATCTGATCCACTTTTTCAGCCGGCCGAATATGAAAAGTTCTTGGAGCGTGAGCGATTGGCAGCGTCCCAATTTGGTGGAGCACTTCATCACCGTTTTTTGCGGTTTGGCGGAAATTTGCATCGCCAACAAAATCATTCCCATTTTTCCGGTCCTGACACCGGGAGGAGATTATTGGGACATTCCGTTTTTGAAAGAATCGCTGCGAATTCTGCGGGATCATTACGCGCAGAGTATTTTACCAAATATGGTTTTTTCGGCCGATGCCGGATTTCAGGAACACAGCATCGATTGGGGGAAGGGCGGACCGGCCGCTTATCCTTCCGCGGGAGTTTATTCGGAGAACAATCCGGATCATCGCGGATTCCATATTTATGAATGGTATCAGGCGATCATTCGGGATATCCTGAAGAAAACCTATCCGATGGTTCTCTTCCAAGCGGGTCAATGGTCTTTAAGAACGGGACCATTTGATATTTCTTCGGCGGAATCTCGACGTCAATTTTTCCGGGCTTTAACGCTGGTGCAGCAATCCGTACAAAATCATTCCGCGGAAGATGAACTTCCGTCGTATATTGTTTGCTGCAATTTTTATAAATTACCTACCGATTATGTTCTGAGCGGGAAAGCCGAAAAAGACGAAAAGAAAAAATCCGCTTTTTTCAAAACGGGGAAAACAACCGTCCCGAACCGTGACCGGACTTCCGAAGGAAAGACGATCAGTCCCACCACCATCAATTTGGCAATCCGAATCTTGAATTCGATTTTCCCGATCATCCTTTCGGCTCTCAGCCCTGATTTACAGCAATTGATTGAAAAGATGATCGCAAAATTCAAATCCGTCTTCTCCGCTCTGTTTCCAAGCGGCGAAAATCAATCGGATTATTTTCTGATCCCCGACGTGATCGAATTATTGAGCGAAGATCAGCGACAAATGATTCAACAATATCTTCAGACGACCAACTGCAAGGCGGGAAGGAATCTCAATGAAGCCTTGACTTCCAAAAAAGTGATTCTGGTGAACGACAAGACGCTTTATCCGCAGAATATTATCAAACAATTACAAAGTAACAACTGTCAAGTCCGGACATTATCCGTATCAAAACGTTGAGAATAGCGAGGAATTCCAATGAACAATCAAACAAATAATACAAATAATGAAATTGTATACAACAAACCGGTCATTAAAGTGATCGGCATCGGAGGAGGCGGGGGCAATGCCGTCAGCCGGATGATGGATAAAGATATTTCAGGGGTAGAATTCATCGCTGCCAATACCGATGTTCAGGCGCTGAAAATGAATAAGGCACCGAAGAAGATCCTGTTGGGTCCCAATACTTCTCATGGTATGGGAGCCGGCGGGAACCCGGAAAACGGTGAAAAAGCCGCCCTCGAAAGCGAAGCGGAAATTCGGCAAGCGCTCGCCGGCGCGGACATTGTTTTCCTGACCGCCGGTATGGGCGGCGGAACCGGATCCGGCGCGATCAGCGTCGTCGCCAAAATCGCTCGAGAAATCGGTGCGGTGACCATCTCGGTCGTGAATACTCCTTTTTCGTTTGAATCGGGCAGAAGAATTGCCAACGCCCGCAACAGTCTCATGAAATTAGCGGCTTATTCGGATACTTTAATCGCTATCCCCAATGACCAACTTTTGAAAATCGTTCCCAAGAACCTTTCTCTCAAAGAATCTTTTGAAATCGCCGATGATGTCCTGCGCCAGGGTGTGTTGGGACTCAGCCAATTGCTAACCAGCACCGGTGAAATTAATGTGGACTTTTCCCATATTAAGAATATGTTGCTGAACGGCGGCGGTTCGCTGCTGTCGATCGGCTACGGCAAGGGGGAAGACAAAGTGTCCAAAGCCATTTACCAAGCTTTGAACCACCCGTTGCTGGAGAATCTGTCTATTGAAAACGCAACCGGCTTAATCGTCAATTTCACCGGTAATGAAGATCTGTCCTTCAGCGAAGTGGTGGAGGGCTTGACGAGCTTACAAAAATTAACAAACGACTGCGCAGACATTATCCCGGGCCAAATCGTCGATAATACAATGGGAGATGAGGTGGAGGTGATTCTGATCGTGACCGGAATCGCCTCAATCCCTTTAGAATCGTTGAACACCCAAGCCCAAATTCCGATCAAAAAACCCGAAACGAAGCCTGAACCGGAAACTGTTTTATTCCATTTCACACCGGCCGAGGCTGAAAAGCGCACGGATCAGGAAGAGACAAAAATGCAGCCCGAATTTTCTTTTCATGGGCAAGGTATCGCGGATATAAAACAATCGGAAACTCAGAAAAAGGCTGATTCGGGGAAAATCAATATTTCACCTATCGGGGATGCTACATTCGATACTTTGATGAGTCCGTTGGGACTCAGCGGAATCGATCCGTCTTCTGTAACCTTCATCAAGGATAATGATGAGGTCGATTCCAAAACAGATCTTGATATTCCGACCTTTATCCGTCGGAAAATGTAAAGTGGAATGAATGTGCCGTATCATCTTTGGAAAGAGGAAACCAATGGATAATTTACCGAATAGTGCTCTCGCCAAAATATGCCGCACAATTTATCGTGACTATCCGGAATATCAGGACGCTTCGCCAAAGGTAACAAAACAAGGCGATGAGAATTATTTATTGATTTTTGAAAAAAAAGTGAAAACCGAAGACGGGAATACCCTGAAACTCACTTTACGTGTACTCGCGGATTCAAACGGGAAGATCCTGAAAGTCTCCGGCTCAAAATAAAGCGGGAAATCATACAAGAAAAAGTTCCGAATAATTGCCAATTCGGAACTTTTCTATTTGTTCCGTCATTTACCCGATCTTGTGCTGATTTTATCCTGTCCCATCACATGAATAAATTCTTCGATCCGGTGTTTTATCTCATCACGCAGCCAACGAATCTGTTCCGTCTTTTCCTCTTCGGATCCCTGAAATGTGGTCGGATCCGGGAAACTCCAATGAAGATTTAAGCCGGAGGATGGGAAAACCGGACACTTTTCGCTGTTTGCCTGATCGCAGACCGTGATTACCATATCATACCGGCGTCCTTCCTGAAAATATTTAAAAACCGAAGCGGTCTTTTTTCCGGAAATATCAATCCCGTCTTCTTTCAATACTTTGATAACGGGAGGGTAAATCGTTGCCGGCTCCAAGCCAGCACTTTCTGCTAAAAAATTCCCCTGCCCCAGTTGATTGAGGTATGCCTCAGCGATTTGACTTCTTGCGCTCTTATGAACACAAACAAATAAAACCCGCATCATAATTTCAATTCCTTTTCTGTAACGGCATCACAGCGAATTATAGAATCAATCCCCGACCGCCCCGTAAATTAATTGCAAAATTACAGTAAAACTTCCGTAAAAAAGAATTCCTCCAAAGCGGAAAAAAGGGATGGAAAACACAGATTGCAACAAATACGAATTACGATTATAATAATTGTGTTTCGTATTTAGCTGTTTTTTCACGGAGGGGACCTTGTTTATTGACCGCAAGACCGAACTTGAATGAGGGGATCTACCTGTTTACGGTTGATACCCTTGTAAACCCCATTTAGCCTGAAATTCTTGATATCCCCTTAGAATCAGCCGAATTCCTTTACGATACTCAAGAAAACTTGAGGCGAAAATACAGTAAAGCTCTCGTAAAAAAGAAATCCCCGCTTTCGGGGATTTCTTCAAACAAGTCTATTTTATTTAGAAGCCAGACGAAAATCAAGCATCCGGATCGGTATCCGCCGCATCATCCGGTGATTCATCATCGCTTTCATTCGCGGAATCGGCTTCGCTATCCTCCGTAATTTCTTCCGTTTCATCTTCGTCTGTTTCTTCATCAGCGTTTTCGATATCTTCCGTTTCCGGTTCCAAATCGGTGCTCTCTGGAAGCGTTTCGACCGGGATATCATCCGGAGAATTGCTGGTAACCGCAGCAACAGTATCCCCTTCGGCCAACCGAATCAGACGAACTCCGCGTGCGGTCCGACCGTTTACCGGAATCGAATCGCCTTTCAAACGGACGACATGCCCCGAAGCGGTGATGAAAGTAACGTCGTCATTCTCATGCAGAACGATCGCGGAAATCACCTTACCGGTCACATCCAATGTACGTTTATTGGTGATCATCACTCCGCCGGTCGCCCGACCGTGGCGAGGGATGTTTCGGACCGGCGTACGTTTGCCGATCCCTTTTTCTCCGACAACCAATAAATAATCGTCCTCTTTTGCCACATCGACACATGCCAAACGATCATCCGCGGCGATACGCATACCCCGCACACCCCTGGCTTGCCTGCCCATCGAACGGACACTTTTTTCCGGAAAACGTAACCCTTTCCCTTTTTCGGTTGCCAAAATTACATCGCATTTCCCATCGGTCCGCAGTACCCATTTCAATTCATCGTCATCGTCCAGGCTGATCGCTATAATGCCGTTGGTGCGGACATTGGCGTAATCGGAGAGCGCATTTCGTTTAATCTTCCCGTTGGCTGTCACCATGACAAGATAAGCGTCCGGAGAAAAATCGGAGACCGCGATTAATTCCGTAACCCTTTCCTCGCCTTCCAAATTGATAATATTGACAACGGGCGTACCTTTATCGGTACGGCCGCATTCCATAATTCGATAAACCTTCTCGGAATAGACCCGGCCCTTATTGGTGAAGAACAACATCGTATCCAATGTGTTCGCAAAAACGAGCTTTGATAACTCGTCCTCTTCTTTCAGTCCGTGCCCCGCCACACCCAACGCACCCCGATTATAGGTGCGATATACATCCGCGTTTACACGTTTGATATAGCCGTGATCGGTCAGCGTAACAAAGACGGAGCGGTCTTCCACCAAGTCGCTCTCCGAAAGATTCTCGATCGCATCGACTTCAATCGTTGTCCGGCGATCATCACCGTATTTTTTGGCGATCTCGTCCGTCTCTTTTTCGACAACGTCTAATTGGAGTTTCGGGCTGGCTAACAGCTCCTCCAGGGAAGCGATTTTCACCGAAATCTCTCTTTTTTCGTCTTCGATTTTTTGGCGTTCCAATGCGGAGAGGCGACGCAGTTGCATATCCAAAATCGCCTGTGCCTGAATTTCCGTAAGATGAAACCTTTCGATCAAACCCGATTTGGCGGTGTCGGCATCTTTCGAACTCCGAATCAGCGCAATCACCTCATCCAAATTGGCTAAAGCGATCAATAAACCGTCTAAAATGTGCTCGCGTTCCTTCGCTTTGCGCAATTCATACTGGGAACGTCTTTGAATAATCACCAGACGATGCTCGATAAAAATACAAAGTGCCTTTTTTAAGGACAGGGTACGCGGTTGATTATCCACCAACGCCAGCATCTGAACACCGAATGTGGATTGCAACGGTGAATGCTTATAGAGCAGATTCAGAACCTGTTTGGGCTGTCCGTTCTTTTTCAGTTCCAACACAATACGCATCCCGCTGCGATCCGATTCGTCTCGCATGTCATGAACGGCGTCGATTTTTCCGCTTCGTACCAGTTCCGCGATTCGTTCGATTAAGGTCGTTTTATTAATTTGGTAAGGGATTTCTGTAATAACAATGTCATATCTTCCCGGACGGTTCTCTTCCACATGCGTCCGTCCGCGGACAACAATTCTTCCGCGACCGGTCGAATAAGCTTGGGTGATACCCTCGCGACCGATGATGACCCCGCCGGTCGGAAAATCCGGTCCCTGAACGTGGCGCATCAATTCTTCGACGGTGATGTTATCCACATCATCGTAATTCTCGATCAAATATTTGATTGCATCGGATATTTCCCGTAAATTATGCGGCGGGATATTCGTCGCCATCCCGACCGCGATGCCGGAAGAACCGTTCAGCAACAAATTGGGAATTTTTGAAGGTAAAACGAGCGGTTCCCGTAATGTCCCATCGAAGTTATCGGTAAAATCGACGGTGTCTTTATCGATATCCGCCAACAATTCGTCGGTGATCGGTGCGATTCTGGCTTCGGTATAACGCATGGCTGCCGGTGAATCGCCGTCAATGGATCCGAAATTTCCCTGCCCGTCCACCAACGGATAGCGCATCGAGAAATCCTGCGACATACGAGCCATCGCATCATAAATGGATTGATCACCGTGGGGATGATACTTTCCCAGAACCTCGCCCACAATACGAGCCGATTTTTTATGCGGACCGTTGGAACGAATGCCCATATCCTGCATTGCGTATAGAATTCTTCGATGGACCGGCTTTAAGCCATCCCGGGCATCCGGTAATGCGCGCGACACGATTACACTCATCGCATAATCGAGATAAGCCATGCGCATCTGTTCATCGATATCGACTATATTTACTTCATCCGTTCCCATTTTTATTCGCTCTTTTCTCGTAAAATATCCGATTAATTATACCATCCGAAGACCGCCCCTTCACCCCGAAGCGGCTGCGGCGGTGACGGAAAACAAAGCCGGCGGGTTGCCGCCGGCTGAAATCAAGACCGATCGTCCGTCGATCAAATCGGTATTTAGTTATTCAAACTCGATTCAGGGTCGCAGCCAGAACCCTTGCAGATTCAATGACCCGACGGTCCCTTCCTCGGTCGTTGAAAAAGCGATGTCAGACAGCACCAAGATACTGCCGTCACCGATTTCGATGATCGGGGCAGGTTCGCTGCGCTTCAGGTCCTCTTCCGAGGTTTTTTCCGTCAGAATTTGTTTTACCGCCTGCGATACATCCGCTTCGAGTATATGCGGTTCGGTATCATTCCCCACCGGAACATTCGTCAAATCGATCGAATCCCCGGACAGGTTCGCGGATACAACCGTCATTCTGCCATAACCCGAAATATCCAAATCATTTACCGAATAGAATCGGTAATTGTAATTTTGTCCTTCGGAATTGACCCCGTAAAAGCCGCTGTTTTGGATGGCTTCTATCATCTCCGTATCAATATTTTCAACATACTTTTTTCCGAAAGGATCATTTTTCAAATAATAATAAGCTCCCGCCATTTTTTTCTGTTCTGCTTCGGACAGATTTTTGAAACCGATCGCCGCATATTTTTCAAAGTTGTTTTTTTGGCTGCGAACCGATAAATCGTACACATTGATCCCCGGAACCGCCGTCGTTATGATTGCCAACACCGCCAGAATCGGTAAAATAACTCCGACTTCCCGTTTCTTGAAAAAATAGAAAAGGATATAGAGAATTTCAAACAGCATCAGCATGACACAGAGATATCGCCTGGGTGTCAATCCGAATTCTGCAATCCGGATTCCGATAGAATACCCTTGCAGAAAAAGAAAGGGAATAAAAATATAAGGAAGCTTGATCCCCGTTCGAACGAGAAAATTATCCTTTGGAAAAGAATCCGCCATCGTCCAGATAGGTAACCCTACAACAAAAAGTGCGGCAAGGATCCGAAATACTTCGTTTGAAGGCATTTCTTGCGTAATAATGATTTTCGCTATATACAAATAAATGATCGCAAATGCGATCATTGTTAAGGGTAGCAGAATATAGCGAACAACGACGGCAAAAAACTTCGCGGTTTCTTTATGAGTGTGAATCATAGAATGCAGAGTCCCGATGCCGACCGTGCACCCCAATACCAATATCTCCGCCCGTACAATCAGATCGGAATAGGAATTATCCAAAATCAGATAAATGAATATCGCAATAACCGCAGCGATACCGGCCGCCAGGGCACCGCTGATGATAGCGATTTGGGACAGATTTTGAATTCCCATCGTGACATATTGACTGAAAGGTTGGCCGGATTTTTTATAATTCACGAAAACACCCAAAGCGATCAGAACGATGCAATAAGTTATCACATAAGAAGGCAATACCTGATGGATAACGTCTGACTCTATGCCGGCGAACGACTGGCCTTCCGGTAATGCGTTCAGATAGATAAAGCCAAAGGAAAACAAGGCTGCGATCAAGAATCCCAAAAGCGATTGCCAAAAATGTTTGAAATGCAATGTCTCGATCAAGAATGTGCCGATTCCGAATAAGATGAGGAAAGGGATGATTTTTTCGCCAAAGAGCGAATTAATCTGTTGTCCCTTGGGGAAAAACACCGCATATAGAATCGAAACGATCACGATCAAAATAACCGTTATCTTATATTTTTGAAAAGTACTGCGAAAATCATCGGAAAAATTTTCCCATATCGATTGAATTTTTGTCATCTTCTTTATCCTCCGCTTTCGTTTGCAAACAGATTTAATTTCTGTACGTAGTTATATAATGAAAGTTTCGTGAGATACAATTGCAGATATGTTTTGACAGCATTTGCATGCTTAATAACCTATCAAATACAAGATAATTTCGATTACCATATTACGGACCGGTGCGATTTTTCAATAGATAAAATCGACCCATCGTGGTTAAATCAACATTAAGATCGATAAAATCACTAAATTTATGTATACAATATGATTTGAAGTATTAAATTAAAAGGAAGATTGTATGGCATATAAAATCCTGATTGTTGATGACGATGTGCTTCTGCGACGCAGTCTGGCTTTCAACTTTGAGAAATGCGGATATCCGGCCAATACCGCCGAAAACGCGGAAGATGCGCTGGCAATCATTAATATCGATCCACCCGATTTGATCTTATTGGATATCGGGCTCCCCGGAATGGACGGACTGGATGCCATTTCCGAAATCCGAAATTCAAAAAACATTCCGGTGATATTCCTGACTGCCCGTCGCAGCGGCAGTGATCAAGTGACCGGTTTGAATGCCGGCGCAGATGATTATATAACGAAACCCTTTGATTTCGACGTTCTCTTAGCCCATGTGAAAGCGGTTTTACGCCGCCGCGAAAATCCGGTCCCGGAACCGGAGGAAAATATTTTGCAGGTGGGAGACTTAAAATTGGATTTTCCCCAACATAAAGCCGAAATAGGCGGAAAAGAACTGGAATTATCCCCTAAAGAATTTGAACTGTTAACCGCCATGGCTTTGAATGCCGATCATATTATCAGTACAGACAACTTACTCAAGCGAGTTTGGGGGGCGGAATATACCGGCGATCCTCAGGTCCTTTATGTTCATATTCGCTGGCTACGCAGTAAAATTGAAGAAGATCCGGATCATCCCAAACGAATATTGACGGTCCGCAGCGTGGGGTACAAATTTAATTCGACTTTATCTGAATGAAAAATCTTAGACTTCAATTTATCCTGAGCCATACATTGCCGGTCCTTATTACGATTCCTTTGGTGGGTATCGCTTTATCCTATGCCATGGAAACCCACCTGATCTTGAAAGATATGAAGCAAACCATTCAAGATCAGGCAGCATTAATCACACAGTATTCCGAAGGAAATCCCGAAGTTCTCAAAGAAGAGCAAGCCGCTGAACAGATGATTCGGGAAATTCGTCCCAACTTGGTTACTGGAGTTATCCTGTTCGATCACGCTTGGAATGTGCTAGCAACCACAGACGAGGATAAAAACAAAATTACACAACGATTCCCACCGCCGATGATGGAGATGGAATTCGGACAATCCGGTCTCGAACCGGTGATCAATATTTCCAAATACAATCCTTTCAAACACTCCGAAGATATTATTGAAATGATGGTACCGGTTACCAACAGCGATAATCAGCTTCTCGGGTTGATCCGTTTGAATTTTCCGGTGACTTATTTCGAAGAACAATTGAAACAGACTTCGGATCGAATCATTTTGATTTTGATCTGCGGTGTCATTTTGGGTGTGCTTTTTGGTTTGATCAATGCGATCAGCCTTGAAAAACGGCTCAGCCGGACGACCGGCGCCATTTATGATTTGTCTCTCGGCATTCGGAATAACCCGCTGCCAGAGGAGGGACCGGAAGAGATGCAAAAGTTGGCGAAAGCGTTCAATTCGCTTTCCCAAAAATTGGATTCTTCCGAGCAAACTCGTACAAAATTGGTTTCGTATCTGACTCACGAACTGGGACGCCCGTTGGGCGGACTTTCATCAGCTGTGGATGCCCTTCAGATGGGTGCGGCACAGGATGAAAAGCTGGTTCAGGATTTGACCATCGGGATGAAAAACGAAATTAAACGTTTGGAATTACTCGTGGGTGATATCGCGCTTTTGCGGGAAAAAACAGATCCCATCAACCTATATGTCATGAAGCCGGTCCCATTGTCCGCTTGGTTGAACGAAGTCTACAGCTATTGGGCCGAATATGCGCGGGATAAAGATATTAAACTGGTCGATGAGATCGATCAGAATCTGCCGACGATCAAAATGGATGAAAACCGCATGTATCAAGCCGTCGGGAATTTATTGAGCAATGCCATTAAATATTCACCCAACGGGAAGACCGTCACCTTTCGAGCAGTTCAGACCGATGACGAGATTCAAATTCAAGTGACCGATCAAGGCTGCGGCATTGATCCAGAAGATCTCCCGCATATTTTTGAATCCTTCTATCGAGGTTCGGAAAATAAACGCATCATCCAAGGAATGGGGCTGGGTTTGACTATCTCTCAAGACGTCGTCCAAGCTCATCGAGGGACGATTACCGTCGAAAGCGAGAAAGGCGCCGGCAGCACTTTCACCATTCACCTTCCGCTCAAGAACATTTCGCCCGAAAAATAGTGTGAACCGGACAGGTCTTCCAATCCGACAACAGCTCGTTTCCATGGCTGACGATCATTATAAAATCTTCAGTTGCAAGCTTATCCCGAATATTCCGCCGGAACGAATTTTAGGAGTCCGTCTCCCTGATTTACGAAAGCTTGCACAGCGGATTGCCGGCGAAGATCCCGAAAGTTTTTTTGCCGGTGCCGGCGATGAAACTTTTGAAGAAAAAATGCTGCAGGGAATGGTGATATGCTATCTCGACGGTCCTTTCAACGAGAAATTGGCTTTGGTTGAGAAATTTATCTATAAAATAGACAATTGGTCTATTTGCGACAGTTTTTGTGCCGGCTTGAAACTTCCGTTGAAATATCCCGGAGAAATGTGGGATTTTATTACTCCTTATTTACAGGATCAAAGAGAATATTTCATCCGTTTCGGATCGGTCATGCTGCTTTCCTATTATGTCGATGAGACTCACTTGCACGCTGCTTTATCTCTGCTTGATCAAGTCAGAAGCCGAGACTACTACGCGCGAACGGGAGTAGCCTGGGCGATTTCCGAATATTTTTCGCATTTTCCCGAAGAGACCATGCGCTACCTTCATGAGAGCTCCTTGGATGACCAGACCTTTAATAAGGTCCTTCAGAAAATCATCGAATCTCGCTTTACGGATGCCAAAATGCGTGAGGAAATTCATGCTCTGCAACGATAATACAGCTTTAATAAGCCAAATTTCTGCTTAACTCCCACCTTAAGATAAAAATAATGTTCTTCTTCAATAAAAATTAATGTTCTATTAATATTTTCGTAGTAGGCTTAATAATGATCAAATTAGGGGAAAATGCCTTATTTAACAAAAAAGAAATAAGAAAGGGTAAAAAAAATATGAAAAGCACAACCAGAAACACTATTTTGTCGATTCTTCTTACATTGCTGATAGTTTTCAGTGCTTTTTCTCCGGTTCTTGCTCAAAGTCAAACCGCTGAGCAAACGATCAGCGAAACTAGCACTTCGTTCAGCAAATTGTATGAAGAAGTCAATCCCTCCGTTGTCTATATTTCCGTAGCCATTCAGGGAGGGTCTTCCAACACCCAACAATTCCAAGGATTGCCGGACAATCTGGAAGAATTGCTTCCATTTCTGAAGCAATTCTATGGTCCGCAGGGACAAAATAATCAGGATCAGGAATCGGAACCGAATCAGAATCAGAACCAGAACCAGAATCAGAATCAGAATATTACTTATGGATCAGGAACCGGTTTCGTCTGGGATACGGAAGGACACGTTGTCACGAATAATCATGTCATCGAAGACGCAACTGATATCACGGTCACTTATTATGACGGAATCGAACGGAAAGCGACGGTAATCGGCGCCGATCCGGACAGTGATTTAGCGGTTCTGTCGGTGGAAGATTACAGAAAAGATATCGCTCCCGTGAAAATGGGCGATTCGGACACCGTAAAGCCGGGCGATTATGTTGCAGCAATCGGTAATCCGTTCGGAAATGCCGGAACCATTACCATGGGAATCGTATCGGCTCTCGGTCGCAATTTCCCAATTGACGACGGATCATCGAGCAGCGGCGGACATTATACCATTCCGGACATGATTCAAACGGATGCTGCAATCAACCCCGGTAACTCAGGCGGTGTTCTGATTAACCTCAACGGCGAAGTCATCGGAGTGGTTAACTCATTTGTTTCAGCCACCTATTCATCGGCGGGAATCGGATATGCCATTCCGTCGAACTTAGCGGTACGTGTCGTTCCGAAACTGATCAGTGACGGAAAATACGAACATGCATGGATCGGCATCAGCGGTATCGCGTTGAATCCTGATATCAATGCGAAACTGGAATTGGATCGTGATCAGCGGGGCGCTTTGGTTGAAACCGTTCAATCCGGCAGCCCGGCCGATAAAGCCGGAATCAAAGCCAGTGATGAAACGGTTACGATCAACGGCTCTGAAATTACGATCGGTGGAGATATCATTACCAAGATCAACGACCGAGAGGTAAAAAGCATGGATGATATTATTTCATACCTGGCTTTCCATACTGAGGTCGGAGATAAAGTCACACTGCACATTCTGCGAGATGGAAAAGAACAGGATATCGAATTGACATTAGCTGCCCGTCCGTCTGTCGAAGAACGCACCGGCGTGAAAGCAAATGAGAATACTATTAGAGAGCAGGTCGGTGAAGCTTGGATCGGAACTTATGTCAAAGATATATCTGCCAACGATATCAAAAAACTGGAGCTGCCGGAAGGAACCACCGGTGCTTTAATCACTCAGGTTACCAAAGACAGCCCGGCGGATGATGCGAACTTGCAGGAAAACGATATCATCCAGAAAATCGATGATACCGAAATTAAATCGGTGGATGATCTGAAAGCCGAACTTTCGAAATATATGCCCGGCGAACGAGTGACATTGACGATTCTGCGCGACGGTAAAACCAAAGAAGTGCGCTTGACGCTCGGTACAACCAAGAATAAATAATCGCAAAGAGATTCAGAAAGATCCGCTTTCTGAATCAAACGATCAAAAACAAGACTGACGAAATCTGTCAGTCTTGTTTTTTTAACATCGAATCGCAGTTCAAAAGGGACGGTTCAAAAAAGGATTAATGGAACCTGCATTTCATCTTCCGTCAAGCCGGCATGATGCCCTTTAAATTCCTTCGGAGGCTTTGCCCCGGTGGGAGCATACAGCAGATCACTGTGACCGACGCCCAAAGCGATGAAACTTCCCAAAAAATCTTTAACTTTCGGGTGAAGCGGACCTTCGCCCAAAAAGCCCCGACGAAGAAATTCGTCCGCGCTGAGCAAAATGAATTCATCACCGAGTTCCCGTTCAAATCGGGAGGCAAACAGATCTTCCTTCCCCGGTATAACCGATATCGCTTTTGCCCGTGGATCCCCGGACGGATAATGGTTCATCAGCTCGGATAACGGAGATATTTGATCCAGATGAAAATGATTGAAAATATCCTGCATCCCGTGATCGGCGGAAATGATACCCACGGCATCCGAAAATCTCGGAGAATATTGTTCCAACAACGAATCTGTTTTACTTAAAAATTCCGTTACCGACTCGTGCGAAAGACCATTATTATGCAACAGATCGTCCGGCGATTTCCAATAACCGATGATGAAGTGATCCCCTTCTTCGGCACATTTCAACTCGATATTTTGAAAAAGCTCTTCCAACGTATGGGCTTTGGTCAGACGATCCCCCGCAATTTGAACAAGTCGCTGCCGGGCAACATCCGTAAAAATACAATCGATCTTTATTTTCCGATCGGCATTGTTTTCAATCTGCTCAAAAATAGTCCGAAAACCCATAAAATCCAAAATATTCTTTTCGTTTGGATCAATCGGTTCACCGGTAAAGGCGTCCCGATAGGGGAAAACCTCGATGCATTCATCCCATTCTTTAAAATATAAAGACCAAGCCAACCAGGCATGTGAAACAGGCTGAAGTCCCGAAAAAAAAGAAGAGGTCACACAAACCGTCGTGCAAGGGTAAACAGCCGTCAAATCCCGCCGCCGGTGGCTGCGTAAAAAACTGTCTTCCGGCAAATGACGGTTAAGAATACCGGTCCCCATGGCATCAATCAAAAGAAAAATAACATTGCGCGGTTGCTTTTGAGCGAGCAAAGAATCCACATCCGTGGAAGATTTTGTCGAAGAAGGTACAGCATAGTAATTTAAAACCGATGAAATAATCCCTAAATTGGAATGGTTATAATCCGGGCAAACAATATTTTGTTGAAAATTCATTTCCTTTCCTTAAAGTAAATAATCGATACATTGTTTCAGCAACAATCCGCTGACCACCACGATAAATAAAATGCGAATAAACTTGCTTCCCTTAAGAACCGCAAGCCGCACTCCGACATAACTTCCCGCCATATTGAATACAGCCATAATCAAACCGAGGTAAGCAAAAATCGCTCCCTGTGACCCGAAAAGGATCAATGCCCCGAAGTTGGTAGCCAGATTGATAATTTTACAGGATGCCGAAGCCCGAAGAAAATCCATCCCGAAAATTCCAATCAACGCAAGGATCAGGAAATTCCCCGTACCGGGACCGAAAAATCCGTCATAAAAGCCGATAACAAGACCCGCCAGCAGGCTCAATCCGAGTTGTTGCCTGAAAGAAAAAGAAACTTCGTGCACCCTCACCCCGAGGTTCTTATTCAATATCGTATAAATCAGGACAACCGTCAACAAAACCAAGACCAACGGACGCATCCATTGATTGGGGACCGAAACCGCCGTCATGGCACCGAAGATCGATGAACAAAATGCGACGCCGGCAATGGGAAGCACTTTCTTCCACTCGATAGGAACTTTTCTCGAATATTGAAAAACAGCCATTCCGGTCCCACAGCTGGATGAAAGTTTATTGGTACCGAGCAGGGAAGCGACCGGTGCATAAGGGAGTATGGCCATGATTGCCGGGAGTTGAATTAGTCCTCCTCCGCCCGCAACCGAATCGATCAAACCGGCAAGAAAAGCAAATCCCGAAAGGATTAATATTTGAAGAATTGTAATATCCGGCATGGAATTGATTCCAATCTCCTGAGAGCAATTTAACCTTTTCGATTATACCCTCAGTCCCGTCGTTTTCCCGTCGGCAATCTTTTTTTTCATTCATTTCGGCGCAAAACTCAAAAAATGGAAAAATCACCGCGAAATAACACGAACCCTTTTCCCAATCCGATTGAAGTAGATTAGAATTACACGCATAACCATTTTTGCGTCGGAGAAACAGACATGAGCTATCAGGGCATCATTCATCGCTATCACGAATTCATGGATCTTCCGCCTGCGGTGCAACCAATCACTTTATACGAAGGGAATACCCCTTTGATTCCCGTGCCGGCTATCGCAGACAATTTAGGCGGCGGTTTCGAGCTGTATGTCAAATATGAAGGCCTGAATCCGACGGGTTCGTTTAAAGATCGCGGAATGACAACCGCCATGACGATGGCGAAGCATAATGGTAAGAAAACGGTTATCTGCGCTTCCACCGGAAACACAGCCGCCTCGGCTGCCGCCTATGCGAGCCGTGCCGGACTTCGTGCCATTGTCATGATCCCCGAAGGAAAAGTCGCCGCCGGAAAACTGGCCGGTGCGGTTGCTTATGGAGCGGAGATTATCCAGATTCCCGGCTCATTCGATGACGCGCTGTCTTTTGTCGTAGAAATCAGTCAAAAAAGTGAAATCGAACTGGTCAACAGTCTTAACCCTTATCGCATGGAAGGACAAAAGACCGCTTCTTTTGAAATTTGTGACGAGCTGGGAAGCGCCCCGGACTGGTTATGTCTGCCGGTGGGCAACGCTGGAAATATCACGGCATATTGGATGGGATTTAAACAGTATAACCGGATAAAAAATACCGGCCTGCCGCATATTCTGGGTGTCCAAGCCGAAGGTGCGGCGCCGCTTGTGATCGGACATACGGTAGAGCATCCGGAAACAGTGGCGACGGCGATCCGAATCGGCAATCCCGCCCGCGGAGAGCAAGCTTTAATGGCCGCGGAAGAATCAAAGGGACGGATTATCGCCGTTTCCGATGAAAAGATTTTGGCGGCTCAAAAATTGTTGGCTTCATCCGGTATCTGGGTGGAACCGGCTTCGGCTGCCGGTCTAGCCGGATTAACCGACCGAATTAAAAACAATTCCTTCGATCCCAAAGGCAAACGAATTGTGCTTGTCTGTACCGGACACGGTATGAAAGATCCCGATATCATTATTTCCCGTGGGATTAAACCCGTTCGTCTGCCGGTTGATTTTGATAAAGTGGCGGAATACATCCTCGGAGGAGGGAACCGATGAGATCTTTTTCCGTTTATGTTCCGGCTTCCACCAGCAATATCGGACCCGGATTCGATTGTGTCGGATTGGCGGTTAACCTGTGGAACGAAGCACGGTTTTATTTTGATTCCTCGCTGTCATCGATCGAAATTACAGCGGAAGGCTACCAAAGCAAAGTCCAAAAACAACCGAGTGAAAATCTGATCTTTCGTTCGTTTCTTCATTTTTTCGAATTAAAAGGAATTAAGGTTCCGGAAGGACTCAGAATTCATTGTGTGAACCGTGTGCCGATCGGGTCGGGGTTGGGCTCCAGTTCAACCGCGATTCTGATAGGGTTGCTCGCTGCCGATGAGCTGCTGGGGACAAAGACTTCACAACAGGGAATTCTTGAAATCGCCGCAAGCCTCGAAGGACATCCCGATAATGTTACGCCGGCTATTTTCGGCGGTCTGACCGCTGCTTCGATGGACGAAACGGGTGTTCGGACGGAACGCTTCCCGATCGCCGATTGGAATATGGCGGTTGTGGTTCCCCATTTCAACCTGTCGACAAAAGCGGCCCGGAAAGCTTTACCGGATACGGTCCCGTTCCGGGATGCGGTTTTTAATCTGAACCATGCGATCTTTTTAATGCGGGCACTTCAGGATGGGGATGAAGAAGAATTGCGATTTGCTATGCAAGATCGATTGCATCAGCAGTATCGAATGCGATTAATCCCGGGATCCGAAGCAATTTTACAAGCCGGAGTCGACGCCGGTGCAGCAGCCACGGGGTTATCGGGAGCCGGGCCGGGCGTCATTGCCTTCAGCATGGGAAAAACAGATCAAATCCTGGCAGCAATGCTCCAGGCGGCACACCTTGCCGGCTATGAAGCGGACGGTTTCGAATTAAAGACCTCATCCAACGGAGCATGGATAATGCCTCTCTAAAAGAAGGAGGAGACATGAAAAAGAAATTAATTATTATTGCGATTGTGCTGATTTGTGTAACCGGTTGCGGGAAGAAAAAAATTGCCGATCCGATTCAACCTTTGACGAAAGTAACCATCAGTCCCGAAAGAGAAGCCCTTTACGAAGCGACAAAAGAAGCTTGGCTGACGGTAAATCCCGTTGAAATAAAGAGCACCCAATCCGACCATGCCACACCGGTTCCGCAAGACCAAGCACCGAAAGCCGTTGAGTCAGAGTCGATCGTTCTGGCAAATACCAAACCGGCTGCGGTAACGGAAGCGCCGCAGGGATTTTATCAATTGCAGGCCGGCGAAACACCGAAATGTATCGCCCGCCGCTTTAATGTTGATTGGCTGAAGCTGTACTCGATGAATAACATCAGTTTTGAAAATGAAAACGATATTCAACCGGGAACTGTTTTAGTCATTCCGCAAAATTCCGTTTGGAATGAAAAACACGGTCCTCGGGCTTCGTTGCCTCATCCCACCGACTACAATGTCCAAGCCGGCGACACACTGAACAGTATTGCCTGCCAATTCGGAGATGTGACCCCCGAACAAATAGCGCTTGAAAACGGCATTACTTCACAAGAACAATTAATTCCGGGATTGAGCCTGCATATTCCCTGATGCCCGATCGAAATGACTGAACCGGAAACCGAAAAATCCTGGCTTGAAACTCCCCATGGGCGGTTGGATTATCCTGTCTATCTGCCGGATGCAACCTACGGAATGGTGCGGGGAGTCGATGCGGTAGATCTGGAGCAAGCCGGTGTACAGGGGCTCGTGATGAATACATTTCATCTGATGCAGAAGCCCGGCAGTCTGACCGTTCAGTCTCTTGGCGGTATTCACACAATGAGCGGTTGGTCCAAGCCGATCATCACCGACTCCGGCGGTTTTCAGGCATATTCACTCATTCGCGAAAATGCCAAGTTCGGGAAAATAAACGAAAACGGAATCACGATCACACCGGAAGGGTCGAAACGGAAACTCCTGCTCAGCCCGGAAAAAACTGTTCAATTGCAGATGTCATACGGATCGGACGTGGTAATCTGCCTGGATCAATGTACCCATCCCGATGATTCGGACCAAGTGCAGCGGGAATCCGTCCGCCGCACGATCGAATGGGCAAAACGCTGTAAACATGAATTTACCAAACGCTTAATACACACCGAAAAAGACACAAAACCGCCGAAAATCTTTGGGGTGGTTCAGGGTGGGAACTCTTTCGAATTGCGGAAAACCTGTGCCGACGCATTGCTTGAAATTGGCTTTGACGGCTTCGGATTCGGCGGTTGGCCGCTGGACGGAGAAGGAAATCTGGTTGAGGATATTTTGCAATACACGCGGGAATTAATTCCCGCTGAATATCCGCTCCATGCTTTGGGAATCGGACATCCGGAAAACGTCGTCCGGACTTTTCGATTGGGATATGATATCTTCGATTGTGCGATGCCCACACGGGACGCACGCCATGGCCGAATTTATGCTTTTCGCGAGGATCCGCCGCAATTGGAAGGAAAATGGCTGCGCTATCTTTATATCGATGACGATAAATATATCCGCTCATCCCAGCCCCTTTCTCCGGGGTGCGACTGCCTGACTTGTACACGCTACTCGACCGGATATTTGCATCATTTGTTCAAGATGAATGACAGCCTCTATCCCAGATTGGCCACTATTCATAATATTCGAATCCTTACCCGATTGACAGAGCTGCTGCATCGTGAGAAATATGGAAAATGATTCATCCGTCCTCCAAATCGCCGCCGAGATATCCGCCGGAAAGAACTTCAGGGAGATCGATCCCGGTTTGATCCTTCATTTGGTAAAGACGGAAATGCAACCCAATGAATCCGAAAAGGAAACCGTCAAACGGGTAAGATCGAAACTTCATCAAATTTCCAACGCTTATCGGGAAGGGGTAAGCAACTATCAAGACCTTATTACGGCGATCTGGCAATCCGATAATTCTTTGACTTCTTTAGAAGCTGCCAAGCCTTTGGCATTCGAACTGATGAAATCGCATGCCTCGACCCGTGAGAGAATCGCAATATTAGATGTCTTTTACTCCCAAATATTCGCTGCGCTGCCGCCCATCCAATCCGTTTTGGATCTGGCTTGCGGATTGAATCCGTTAGCCATCCCTTGGATGAAATTAGCCGATCATTTTACCTATGAAGCTTATGATATCTATCGGGACATAGCGCTGTTATTGAATGTTTTTTTTGAAAAGCTCAATATTCGGGGAAAAGCCGATTCGATGAATCTGCTGGAAGAATTTCCTCAAAGCGAATGTGATCTGACGTTTCTATTGAAAACGATCCCCTGTCTAGAGCAAGTCGATAAGAATGCCGGAACCCATATCCTGAATCAAATCCGTTCTCCCTATGCGGTCGTCAGTTTTCCCATTTTCAGCCTGAGCGGCAGACAAAAAGGAATGAAAGTTAATTACGAAAAGCATTTTTTGGAAATATGCGACCCGCAACGTTGGGAACTCGAAAGAATGCTGTTCCCAAATGAGTTGGTTTTCCTGATGAGAAGAAAATGAACAATCGCAAAGAAACAGATGACACGGTCGATCAAATTGTCCGCAAGATTCTCTCATCACCAAAGTATCGGGATTTGGGAATTCCGAAAGAAAGTGTCGAAGATATTGTCAAACGGGAAGTTTCCCGACAAACCGACATCAAAGTTGCCGAGAAAAAAGCGCGGGAGAAGCTGCACCAAGTGGTCGCCCCTTATTTGGGCGATCCGGACTATCGCTCAGCCGGTACCGCATTGACGCAAATTCATCGTGATGATCGGGAAGGGCTCAAAGCCTGGTGCCTGGAAATGCTCCGATCCCATTCATCCACCCGCGAGCGGCTGCCGAATTTGGAGCTGTTCTATCAGACTGTCTTTGAATTCACCGGAAAACCGAATACTGTTCTTGATTTGGCTTGCGGGATGAATCCTTTTGCTTTCCCCTGGATGGGATTGGAACCGTCCGTCCGCTATTATGCCTTTGACTTGCACACTCCGCGAGTAAATCTGATCAATCGCTTCTTCGACGCATGGGGATTACAACCGCTGGCAACCGTGACCGATGTCTTGGTTCAGGTTCCGCAAACGCCGGCGGATGTCGCTTTCTTTTTTAAGGAAGCGCATCGCTTCGAAAGCCGCCGGAAAGGATCCAATCGGGCTTTTTTTCAACAACTTTCGGTAAAATGGATTGTGGTCACTCTGCCGGCAGAAAACCTGACCGGCCGGCATCAAATGCGTGATCGCGAACGTATGCTGATAGAGAAAACAATCACCGGTTTGGATTGGGAAATCAGCGAAACGGAAGTGGGGACGGAAATGATTTTCTTTATCAGGAAATATGAGTAAAAAAAAGAATTCGGAAAGAAGCGGAAACATCTCCCCTCGAAAAGAGGCTTTTGACACCGCCTGGGAAAAATTCGAACCGCTGATTCCCGAAGAGGAATTGCCGGCATTAAAGGCATGTATTCAATTTACGCCGGACCCGGCGATTCGATTAAACCCGCAAAAAGCAAGCATATCGGATATCGGAAAATTACGGGAGCGATATCATTGGGACACCGAACCGGTTGCTTTTTGTCCCGACGGTTATAAATTAAAAGATACCCACGGAATCGCACCCGGCCAAACAAATGAACATCGCTGCGGAGCATTCTATATTCAGGACAGCGCCTCCATGTTGCCGGTTACACTTTTTGATCAGCAAAAGATTCTGAACAAGCCGTTGATTTTGGACATGGCAGCTTCGCCCGGCGGCAAAACAACCCATCTTTCCGCGGCAAGCCGGGATTCGGGACTGATTCTTGCCAACGATTCCAGCGCCTCCCGCATCACGATATTGAAAAAAGTGATGAAAAATTGGGGGAATATTCATCATCTGATCACCGTTTTTCCCGGTGAATTTTTCGGACAATGGTATCCGAATACATTTGATCTGGTGTTATTGGATGCGCCCTGCAGCATGCAGAGTTTGGTTTCCATCGCTTCTCATCCGATGCGCCCGATCAGCGAACGGGAAGAAAACGCACTGGCGCAACGCCAGCTGTCGCTGCTCGACAGCGCCTTGAAAGCCGTCAAACCCGGCGGTCAGGTCGTTTACTCAACCTGCACCCTGTCACCGACAGAAGACGAATCGGTAATCAATGGGATTCTGAAAAAATACGGTGCGCAAATCACCCTGCTTGACGCTCAAAAGAAGCTCCCATATCCGGCGCCGGGTCTGGTATCGGTTGAAGGATCAGAGCCGAATCCATCTTTGGAAAGAACAATCCGGTTGTGGCCGCATCGTTATCAGACTACCGGATTTTTTGCCGCATTGATTCAAAAGAATGATACTTTCGGATTTTCGGAACAAATAGAAAAACCCTTCCGTCGATCACGCGAAGAACTTCGATTCATTGAAATCGATCCCCGACAAGATCATCATCCGATCGAGCGCATGAACGAGATTTTCGGATTCAATCTTACCGAGTTCGCGGAACAAAGAGAATGTTGTTTTCGGATGCGCGGCAATGAACTTTGGGCTGTCCCAACCGTTTTTTTTGACGAATCCGTCGATTGGCCGCCTTGCAAATCCTGCGGTATGCGAGTCGCCGCACAGACGGCCTCCGGATGGCTCCCGGACTTTGATTGGGTCAGTTTGGTTTTTGATCGTATCTCCCAAAACCGCTATCCGTTGGACGAAACATTGGCGGAGGCATGGGTTCGGGGGGAAGATTTGCCCATATCTCTGCCGGAACACTCCAAGGGGACGATCCTGTTTATGACGGATTCCTGGAACGTATTCATCGGTTGCGGATATGTCAGCGGAAATCGGATCCGCAACCTGACAAAATAAAAAGACAGAGGATTTTTTCTCTGTCTTTTTTCCCGAATCTCATCAGAAATGGTCTCTTTTATAACACATTCCACGGATTCACGTATCCGCCGCCGTATCGCACTTCAAAATGAAGGTGAGGACCGGTGGAATTTCCGGTACTGCCGCCCAAGCCGATCACCTGACCTTGGGATACGGCCTGCCCGCAACTGACGTTGACCGCGGACAAGTGGCCATAAAGGGATTGATAACCGTTTCCGTGATCAATCATAACCATAATACCGTACCCGCCTCCGATCGGTCCGGCGTATACGACCGTCCCGCTGTCCGTGGCGTAAATCGGACCGCCCTCAACTGTGGCGATATCCAAACCCATGTGCCCCGACCAGAAATCATTGCCCGATACCGAGTGGCTGGCCGAAGGCCAGACAAAAGTGCCGGTTCCGTAAGCGACATAATCCCAGGCACATCCGCCGGGTCCGGAAATCTGCTTCTTGACGCCGGAATTCTTGGAGTACTCAAACACAATCGGGCTGATAACCGCCGTCTCGCGGTAGCCGCCCGGCAACAGGATAAAATCTCCGGCTTTTATTTCCGGATTTGTCATGTCCAAATGGTTGGCTGGATAGGATAATATATCTTCTACCTGAACCCGATATTTGTCCGCGATCTTTTGCAGGTCATCATTTTCTTTCCATTGATAATATATCCCGTCACCGGGCGGAATAATCAGCTCATCCCCCACGGATATATTATGGGCATCGTCATGCAAAACATTATAATTGGACCAAAGAATGGTTTCCGGCTTCAAACCGAATTTTTTGGCGATCCCGTAAATCGAGTCACCGGCTTGTATGGTATATTTCTGCGGTTCCAAATTCCCGCGATCGGGCTTATCTGTCGTCAGTTTGGCTTTGCGTTCCACAGAATCCGATGATTGAACGGTAATTGGATTGAGCTGATCCGGCAAATCCGTATTATTTTCGACTTCATTCACAAGCTGAGCGCCGACATTTTCGGAGACATTATTGTCATCCGCCATCCCCCGGATATAAGGAGTCCTTTGTTCCATAACGACTCCCATGAAAAAAACGCAAACAAGAGCAACCGCCCAAAGGGCATAAGGGAGCCAGGAAGGAGTTTGTTTTTTCCGCTCCGGCATCCCTGATTGAATCCTCACATATCCTCCGTCAAATTCTCCAGGAATTCGTTATTCGTCTTCGTCTTCATCATTCGTTGAATAATGGCTTCCGTCGCCACAGCCGAATCCATTCCCGCGCCTTGCGGCGGTTGACCGATCATCTGCATATACATCCGGCGCATCAGCCAGACTCTCGGCAGCAGATCGGGACCCAGCAAAAGTTCCTCCCGCCGTGTCCCCGATTTTTCGATATCGATGGCGGGGAAAATTCGCCGTTCCTGCAATTTTCGGGAAAGATGAAGCTCCATGTTGCCGGTGCCTTTGAATTCCTCATAAACCACATCATCCAACCGCGATCCGGTATCAACCAGCGCGGTGGCTAAAATCGTCAACGATCCGCCTTCTTCCAAATTTCGTGCGGCGCCGAAAAAGCGTTTCGGCGGGTACATGGCGGATGGATCCATTCCGCCGGAAAGCGTCCGGCCGGATGGATTCACTACCATATTATAAGCTCTTGCGAGACGGGTCAAGCTATCCAACAGGATCACAACGTCCTTGCCGATCTCAACCAGTCGTTTCGCGCGTTCCAAGGTAATTTCCGAAGTTCGTACATGTTGTGTGACCGGTTCATCAAAAGTGGAGGCAACCACTTCCGCATCCACCGAACGATCCATATCCGTCACTTCCTCGGGACGTTCACCGATCAAGGCAATAATCAGATGCACATCCGGATAACTGGAAGAAATCGCATTCGCAATCTGCTTCAAAATCGTCGTTTTACCGGCCTTCGGCGGAGAAACAATCATCCCCCGTTGCCCGCGGCCGATCGGAGCGATCAAATCGATCAGACGGGTGGCGTAACTGGCGGGATCATATTCGATATTAAACCGTTCATTGGGAAAAATCGGAGTCATGGACTCAAACGTTTTTCGGTTCTTCGCTTCTTCAGGAGACTGTCCGTTAATGGACTCCACCCGTAAAAGTCCGTAATGCCGTTCGGATTCCCGCGGCGGCCGGACAAACCCGATTACCTGATCGCCGCTGCGCAAATTATACCGGCGGAGCTGCGCCTGAGAAACATATACGTCTTCCGGTCCGATCGCATAATCCGCACGCAAAAAACCGATCCCTTCGTTTAATATTTCAAGGATCCCTCCCCGAACTTCGACGCCTTCCTGTTCGCCCTGGACTTGTCGAATCTTCACGACCAGACTGTCCTTCTTCAATCTCTGGGCGTTCGGAATATTCATATCCTGAGCGATTTTACGAAGCTCGGCAAGTGTCATATTAGTAAGTGATTCATTTTTCATAGATAATTTAATCCTGGATATATAAAGTATTTAGAATTTGGTCGGAAATTCGGAGGTCAAAAAGCCGTTGCAGGTTCAACGCATGCAAATCGGGAAAAACTCAGAATTTCAGGGATTTGTTTTTTTTTTGCAAATAGTATGTTTCTCGGGGTCGCACCCAGGTCTACTCACAATCGTGAATATCGGTTAATCAATTTATAAAACAGCAAAATTTTCAAGAAATATCATTTATTGAGGCAAATCCATTATAGCACTGAAACAAATTGAATGCCAAATTATATTAATAATTATACGTTAAATATTATCCGGAAGTTTCAATCCGGGAATTTTGCTCCATTCTTCCGTTAATTCCCGAATCCGTGGATTATCTTTATAATACCCGCGATATTGTTCCGGCAACATAGCCGCGATGCGACACATTAATTCGGTGGTTTCTTCTTCCATGGATTCATCGCGTCGTTCCGGATCGATCTTTTTCATGGTATAAGGCGGGCTGAAACGCATGGTGATTTTCGGCTTTCGAAAATGGCGAAAATCGTCCATAAAATGTTCGGTGCCGGTAATACTGCCCGTACAAACTGGTACTCCTGATTTCATGGCAAGCAGAACAATTCCCGGTTTCCCTTTGATCAGCTGTCCTGTCCGGCTGCGGGTCCCTTCCGGAGCCAATACCAGCGATTTTCCCGCTTTCAGCCAGTCGAAGGCTTTTTTGAAAGCAGTAAAGTCCGCTTTGCTGCGATCAATCCAGATCATATCGATCGCATCACAAATCTGTTTAAAAACCGGCCATGATTGATATGAATCGGCGATCAATGCGCTCCAATCGTCACGAAATCCTTTTGTGGCAAGGAACGGGAAATCCAACCGGCTCATATGATTAATCGCAACAATAATCGGGCCCTCTTTAGGAACAAATTCCAGATTGACATAAGACGGATGGGTCAGCAACTTATAAGCATGATCCAGAAAATTGAAAACGGATTCTCTTTCCAACGACACCTCACATCCGGACGGATTCCAAAAAGTCCGGTTTCAACCGAGAACTTTTTGGAATCCTTTTCCGGAATAATTATTTTGCTTTTTCTTCGATTGTCACCGAAAGAATTGAATCGGAAGTGGTCAAAGTTTGCGCCACATCATACCCTTCCGAAACTTTTCCGAAAACGGTATAACTATCGGACATTTTATTCAGTTGATCCTGAACTTCTTTCTCGATCATCTCATCGGTCAGTTTATTTTCGGAAGTCAGTTTATCATTTGCTTCTTTGATGGACTGCTGATAGTAATCGTGCAGATTGAACGTAATGAAGAATTGGCTTCCGTTTTTATCCTTGCCTGAATTCGCCATACCCACGACACCCGGATCGCCGAATTTCAGATCATGTTTTTCGTTTGCGAATTGATATCCCGGATTGCCCATTCCCGAACCGCTGGGGTCACCCGATTGAACGATAAATCCCGGGACAACTTTGTAAAACGGAATTCCGTCAAACCAGCCCTGCGTTGCCAAAAAGATAAAATTGTTTACAGCCAGCGGTGCTTGCTCGGTATAAAGATCAACGGTGATCTTGCCCTTTGTCGTATCCAACACCGCCCGATAGTCCTTATTTACGTCGATAAGATTCGGCGGGCATTCTTGAAACGCTTTGCCTTGCAATTCGAAGAATTTCAGGTAGCTGGTCAGCGCAGCTTCATCATACGAACCTTGATAGCTGTTGAAATTCAAGAAAATCGTCGGTGTACCGGAGACCACTCCCGTCGCAACCACTTCGTCAAAAGCCTTATCGATCTTCGCCCTTAAATCCGGATCGGCAAAATCGGTCAGCCATTGATCATAGTTTAATCCCGAAATCTGAGTCTTGAAATTATCCTTTAACCAGGTTTCGAAAGCGTCCAAAGATTCCAGCCCGCTCCAATCGGATTGAGTGGAATAAAGCAGATGTTCCGCTTCGAAGAAAAATCCCTGCGCACCGGCGGCATCCGCCGCATAGGCTGCCATCAGCGCTTTTTCATGAAAACTCAACGGGAAGTGACGGTAAACATAGCGAACTTCATCCGGATGATTCTTTTGGAATTCCAACAGAGCCAGCCCGGCACCGGAGCAGTAAGGGCATTGGAAATCCGCATATTCCAAAATCGTCAGCGGAGCGTCTTTCGGTCCGATGCTCCAGTCCTCATCCGTTATCGGAGGTAACACAGCCGTAATTTTTTCATTCGGACCGACCGGTTTGACAATGGTACATTCCATCGGCTGAACGTTTTCTTGATCGGCTTCAAAGGGAACCCACTCATCTTCGGCAAAAACAACGGTGCCGAAGATAAAACTAATTAACACCGCAAGAATAACAATACCTAAATTCTTTTTAAGCATAGATCATTTTCCTTTCAGAATAGGCCTTACACAAGATGATTTTATACCAAATCTTTTCGGGATGGTATCTTTAACAAAGTTTTAAGCAAATAATTACGGCTACAGACCCGTTTTAATTACTTTCCGAATATTTTTCTTCAAAAATGAAGGCGACGGGCAAGCCGTTGCATAATTTCATTTTCGACAGCTTCTTCGGACTGATCGGCATCGATTATCTCCCACCGTTGCGGATCTGCAGCAGCCAATTGATGATAGCCATTGCGAACCCGCTCATGGAACGCAAGCTGATAATCATCCATCCGGTTCCATTCTTCCTGATTGTTTATTCTGCGTCTCAATCCTTTTTCGGCGGGTATATCCAGCAGAAACGTCAAATCCGGCCAAAGGTTGCCGGTGGCAAAATTGAGAAGTTGTTTTAATGTTTCCTGTTCAAATCCGTGACCGTATCCCTGATAAGCCAAGGTTGAATCCGCATAGCGGTCACTGATCACAATCTTTCCGCTTTGAAGGGCGGGACGAATCACCTCTTCCACCAGTTGAGCGCGAGCCGCACAAAAAAGCAGGATCTCCGTCCGCGGGCACATCTGTTTGTTTTTCATATTCATCAGAATTTCCCGCACCTGATCACTGATTTCGGTCCCCCCCGGTTCGCGGGTGTAGACGATATCAAATCCTTTTTCGATAAGCTTCCGCCCAATTCGTTTCACTTGCGTGGTTTTTCCGGATCCGTCCGGTCCTTCAAAGGTAATAAACATGTTTTACTCCGGATTCTGAAAAATGCGGATTCTGCGTTTGGGCTCTTTCCCGTAAGACTGGGATAACAACCCGTACTGTTCGACCAATTCGTGCTGCATCTGCCGAATCATGCGATTTGCGGGCGCCAGATCAACCCAGACCGCTTCCCCGTTTTTCACGGCCATAATGGCTTCCGTAGTTTCTTTTTCAACGTTTTCCCAATTACCGGACGGCTGTTGAACGGTCACATTAAACAAGTTCGCCAACGTGTATTCGATCTGATTGATCGTGTTTGACCGCAGAACATAGATCGGCACATTCCGTTCTTCCGCGTCCACAATCATTTTCTGCCGGCTGCGGTAATAGGGACGTAAAGTCATTAAGACATCCGCTTCCTCGACGTTATTCACAATGGAAATCAAGACTCCCAGCCTTGCGGAAGCCTGTTCCAAACGGTTACGGGCTACGCCATGGGGATAAATCCGGATGGGTTTCATGCCCGGATCATTTTGAGAATCCGAATCCAGATCCCGTTCACCGGTCAAAACCGGTGATGTCGATTGGGCCAACCCATAGGATTCCCCGGATACGCCCCGCCGTGAACTCCGACGATTGCCGCTTTCCGTTTTACTGCGACCGGAAATCTGAAGAATATTCCGCTTTTGGCGGATTTGCAGATCGGACTCGGCTGCGGGTGTAAACCCGTTCCCTTCCAATACGGGAGCCGGCGCCTTTTCGCGTATTATTTTTCCCTGATCCGTCTTTATCCGCAACTCCGGTGCCAGTTCGATCCCGCGAACCAACGCGTCCACCGCCGCCGCCACATCGGGATAAACAACCACCTTATTTCGTTCGACAATTTCCACCAGCACATCGAAAGTCGGCGGAGAACGCCGTTCCAAAACCGTTTTCTGCGTTCCGCGGCGTCGCGCCTCTTCATCCGACAACGTCACCGATTCGATTCCGCCGACCAGGTCGGAGAGGGTCGGGTTCATCAGCAGATTGCTCAAGGTTCGGCCGTGAGCCGTCCCGATCAACTGAACCCCGCGCTCCGCGATCGTACGCGCAGCCTGCGCTTCCAATTCACGGCCGATTTCATCGATCACGATCACTTCCGGATTATGGTTTTCGACCGCTTCGATCATCACCTCATGCTGCAAAGCCGGTTTCGCCACTTGGAGGCGGCGCGCCTTTCCCACCGCCGGATGAGGCACATCGCCGTCCCCGCCGATTTCATTGGAAGTGTCGACAATGACGACCCGTTTCCTTTCCGCCAACACTCTGGCCGCTTCCCGTAACATGGTCGTCTTCCCAATCCCGGGTTTCCCCAAAATCAGAATACTTTTGCCAGAATCCACAAAATCCTGAATGATTTCGAGCGTCCCGAATACCGCACGGCCCACTCGGCAGGTCAATCCGATGATTTTCCCTTTCCGGTTGCGAACCGCCGAAATCCGATGCAGCGTCCGTTCCATTCCCGCCCGGTTGTCCAAATCAAAATCGCCGATTTGGGAAATAATCGTCTCTAAATCTTCAAAGGCGACTTCCTTTTCGGAAAGCTGAATCTCATCATCCGTATAGCGAGCCAAGGGCGGACGTCCCACATCAAAAACCACTTCTACCAATTCAGATAGATTTCCGATACTTTCGATCTTTTCTCCGATCTCCTCGGGGAAAATCGCCACTAACGCGTGGATATCATCTAAATTATTTTCGTACTGCTTCATTTTTCCTTTTTATTCATCTGATAATTTGCCGGTCCGACCGGTTGAAGATAACCGTTTTCCAATTGGATCGCCGGTTTTTCCTCAGCCACTTTCGCGGCAAGATTTTTTACAAAAACTGTCTGGCGACATACCAGATTAAAATTTTCCTCATTAAACGGATCGTTTGCCCAAGCCTGAAAACCCGGGATCATCACATAAACCTCCTGATCCGTCGTATGGTTGATTTGTTGTGCGAGGCTTAGCATTAACTTTGCCGGATTCTCGACCCCCGGGTTGAAAATAGGCTCCAAATAGATCCGATTCCCGTTTTGAGCGGTCGCCTTTGCCGTCGCTTGGATCATACCATCTTTTTTAAGCGCATAGATATTTTCCTGATTCCAATTCGAGCCCAACTGGCGAATCAGCGGCGTAATCTGCGATTCGTAGAACAGATCGTATTCATCAAAAGGCGTAACGCTTACGGATTGCCAATTTTCTCCATCCGAATTTAATTCTCCTTTATAACACCAAACCGTCTGTTTGGAATAAACGCTGAATCCGATCTGACGGAATGAACCGGTTACCCATTGCCCTTCATCCAAAACCACCGCACAAGACTGCATTCCGGCTTTTCCCGCCTTGGCCACCAGAAATTCCAACAACTCCAACAGGTTCGAGTTATTCGAATGTTTCCCGGCAATCAACCACGAAAACCAAGCCGTATTTTTCTTCATATCGAAACTGATCTGCCCGCCCCAATAATAGGTCAGATAAGGCCCGCGCGAAACGGCGATCGATTCGCTTGAAAGCAAATTGAGAGAATCCAAAAAACAGGTTGTCAGCGAAAACTGGTTATTGGTAAAACGGGTTCTGTTTGAAAGACAATAATATTTGTTCTCCGTTTCAAGGAAAAACTTCATATCATAAAGTCGAAATGTTCTTGCCTGAGCCACTACAATCCGAAAATTCCTCTCAATCCCGCCGTTTAAGGATTCCGAAAACCACCACAATCCCTACTCCGATGAGAATCAAAACAATGCCGATGATCGCCAACAACGGCGATTTCTTGGTCTGCTGTTGGGTCGCCGCAGCCGAATTTTCAAATGCGGCTTGTTTTTGCGCACCGAAATTGACCTGAGTCGTATCACCCGCTTTGATCGTAATGGGATAATTCATATTGGTCGTCGGGTTGTACTCCTTCGGCGGAGCGACGCTGATGTTATAGTCCCCTTCCGGCACCTCCGGAAAACACAACAGATCCAATCCGGTCGTCAAACCGGTGAAGGACTCCGTCCCTCCTCGTTTCGTAACGCTAACGGCTCCGCCGGCGATTCCGGTTTCGGTCTCCTCCGCGGTGGCGTTCCCGTTCTTATCTTCGAACAGATAGATACAGAGTTGTGCCGATCCGTCATAAGGCGTCGGCGTCGGTAAAATTTCAGTCGGCGTCGGCGAAGGACCCGCCGTCGGTGTGGGGGTCAGGACCCTGCCCAAAAGGATCTTCGTTCCGGCAATCAGCGTGCAATTCACATCCAAATTATTCAGCGAGCGAATCGTTTCGACATCCACACCCATCTTCAGTGAAATACTGAGACAGGTATCCAAGTCGGACACTGTATAAAAAATATTGCCGTCAAAATCGGGCGTCGGCGACGCCAAAACCTGATAGGCAAAAACCGGCTGTTCGAAGATCAACAACAACCCCAGAATTCCCAACGGAATGCACAGCATCCAACGAAACGAAAATAATATTTTTCTTATTCTATTCACGATTCAAATTATATCATTTGACGCTTTCTTTCCATTTTTGGGCATTCAGAATCATGGCGCCGGATGCCCGCCGGTTTTCCGGGCTGTCCCCACCCATTAATTGCGCCATTTCGCGCAGACTTTCTTCCGGCTGCAATTGTTTAACCAGTGTCCGAGTTCTGCCATCGGAAAGTTGCTTGGAGACATGAAAATGAACGTCATAATAAGCCGCAAGCTGGGGCAGATGGGTAATGCATAATATCTGATGATTGCGGGAAAGCAGCCATAGTTTTTCCCCGACAATCGAACCGACCCGCCCGCCGATTCCTTGGTCGATTTCATCGAAAATCATCGACGGGATCGAATCCGCTTCGGCCAATGTGTTTTTCAACGCCAGCATCAATCGCGAAGTCTCCCCGCCGGATGCGATCTTGGCCAACGGTTTCAATCCTTCACCCGGGTTCGGCGCAATCAGAAATTCAACCTGATCAAAGCCGTTCTCATCATAAGCCAATGATCTGCCGTGCCGGTCTCGGAGTCCGTTTTCAGCCGCCGTTTGCGTAAATCGGATCTCAAACTGTGCCGATTCCATTCGCAGTTCATGCAGCTCCTTTTCCACGCTCTCGCTCACTTTCCGAGAAGCTTCATGCCGGCGGTCGGAAAGCTCCTGCGCCAATTCGGATAACAGATTGATCACCGAAGTTTCCTGCCGGATCAAATCTTCCGTCTGATCCGAAATATTTTCAAGCCCGGCCAGCTGTTCTTCCGCCCGCGCGGCAAATTCCAAAACCGCATGCAGGCTGCCGCCGTATTTTCTTTTTAAAGTGTTCAACAGCGCCAGCCGTTCTTCGATGGCATCCAGCCGGGCGGGGTTAAATTCCAATGTTTCTTGATAACGCTGTAAAGAGGCAAGCAATTCGTTCAGCGCATCGTTTATCGCGGCGACTTCTTCACCGAACGGCGCCAGCTCCGCATCGATTCGACTTAAATTATCCATTGATTTGGATAAATAACCCAGTAATTCGAAAATTCCCGGATATTCTTCCGATCTTCCTTCCAGTTGCTCGATGGCTTTTTGAGTCAGTTGGCTGAGATTCTCGGCATTCGCCAGCCGATCCCGATCTTTCTTCAGCGTTTCTTCTTCCGATTCATTGATTTTTGCCGAACGAATCTCATTCATTTGAAAGGACAACATATCTTTTTTTCGCAGCAATTCTTCGTCATTCATGCGAATCTCGGTCAATCGGGTACGAATTTTCTGTAATTTTTTGAATTCCGCTTGATATTTCTTCAGCAATTCCTGATTTCCGGCAAAGCGATCCAGCAAGACGATATGATTGGAAGGATTCAGCAGTGACAGATGATCGGATTGACCGTGAATATCTACCAGCAGCCGGCCGATTTCCCGCAGCAGATTAACGTTCACACTGCTGCCGTTGACCCGTGCCGAGCTGCGGCCGCCGGCCCGAATATCGCGGCTCAAGAGGATCTGATCGCCGTCCGAATCTTCGGGCAAATCTTCTCTCTTCAGTATTTCCCGAATCGCCTCCCGATTCTCGTCCGGCCGGAAAACCGCTTCGACAATCGCCCGATCCGTCCCTTCACGGATAAAAGTCGGATCGGTCTTCCCGCCGACAACCGTTGAAACGGCATCCAAAATAATCGATTTACCGGCGCCGGTCTCACCCGTGAAGATATTCAAACCTTCCTTCAGAGAAAGTTCCAGCTCATCGATAATCGCAAAATTTCGGATATATAATTCGGTCAACATTTCAGCGTCTGCGAATGGCAAAACCGCGCATATTCGTTAATATAGTCGTACATAACAAGGCAATGTACAAAATTCCCCAACCGACGGACAGGGTATACCCCATCAAACCGGCGTAATTTCCGATGAATATCATCCGGAAAAGCCCCAAGATATATCGCAGAATCGGAACCGCTCCGCCGATTCCGGCCGCGATTGCCGTCAATTTATTCAGATCCGCCGCTCGGCGTTTTTGAGTAACCGCCCGGACGGCTTTGGCGATCAGATTCCCCAACAACAATCCCAGAATGATCGCCGTCAGCATGGAATAAAAATTAAAAAAATACAATACAAAAGATCCCAAGGCTCCGATCAGAAAAGCAACGATCGCCGATAAAACATAATCCCGGGATACGGCGGTGTTGAATTTTTTCTGCTGCTCTTTGACACATTCCTTACAGCGATAACTGGTCGGTGTGGAGACCGCGCAATCCATGCAAATAGGCCGCCCGCATTGATTACAACAAATCAATGTCTCCCGATTCGGATGCTTGTAACAGGTTTTAATTTCGCTTATTTCATCACTCATATCGTTGTCTTTCGATTGGCGCTCGGATTTCGTTGCATATATTGAATAAAATTCGAGTAGAAAAATCCCTTTCCTTCCAAGCGCACATAACGCGCCGAAAATTCTGAAGCGGAGACCGAAATCGTATCCGATTCATCAATCATCATCCCATCTTGTCCGTCCGGTGAAAAAATCGTTTCGTGTTCGGAGGACGATCGAATTTCCACTACATCGTTTTCGTCGAGAACAATCCCGCGCTCCAGGCACAAATGGGGTGCCACGGGGATCACCAGAATATTTCGCAATTCCGGTTCCATAATCGGTCCCCCGGCTGCCATGGCGTATGCGGTGGACCCCGTTGCAGTGGAAACAATCAATCCGTCCGCGACATAATCCGTCAGATAATTTTCATTAATGCGAACATTGATACGAATCGGGCGTAATTTGGAACCGTGACCGATCACCGCATCATTCAGCACTTCCCAGCGAGTTCGTTCGTTATTCTTTCGAACCAGCTCGACATGCAACATCATCCGTTTTTCGATCCGCCAATCCCCGTTCATTAAAGCCGGAAGTTTTTCCCGCCATTGATTTTTGGCGATTTCCATCATAAAACCGAAGCTGCCCATATTGATCCCGCAGACCGGAACCTCAAATGGTGCGCATAGTTTATTGGTGCGTAACATCGTCCCGTCACCGCCGAAAGTAATCACCAAATCAAAGGGGCGGCGTTCAAGGCTTTCACGAAAAGCTTCATCGTAAAGGGACCAACCTTCCGCGACAGCCTGTCCGTGAAAACGGGTATTGATTTCTTCGATAATCTTCTTGGCTTCTTCTTCGGCGGCAGCCAGATGAGGGTGCCAGGTCACACCGATTCGTTCGGGTTTTTTTGTCGTTTGATTCATCTTCGCTCACAATTTTTCATCACAAATCGATCGGTATCCGCAACCCCCGCAGCGGAATGAATTGCAATGAGAACGATGAACTTCTTCGAGCGAATCATCTTCCCTGATTCTTTCCAACCGGTCCAGAAGTTCATCCCTTCTTTTTATTGTATACGAAATCTTAAACTCTTTGTTTCGATAACGCAAAATTCCGTAATCCGGCTTCACAGCAAAGGCCTTCTCCGCCAACAGGCAATAAGCCATTAATTGGAAGACGTGAGAAGCCGGCGGTGTTTCCGGAGCCGGCTGAGATTTAATTTCGATCGGAATCAGTTGTTCCCCTTTTTGAATCAACAGATCCGGTTTCCCGGCCAAGCGGGTTTCCGGGTCAAACAGAGGGGCTTTCAACTTCCCGTTCGGAGCGATATCCTCATAAACCGGTTTGCCTTGAAAGAGAATATCGGAAGCTTTCTTTCGCTCCATTAAAATCAACCCGGCCAGCGCAAGCACCAAAAGCAAAATTCCGAGAAGCAGCTGCTGATTCATTTCGCCCCCACGTTCGCCGCAATCCACCAAGAAATCAAGCCAAGCGCCGAAATCAGCATCAGGATCAGGATAATCCGGGCAATCCGCATCGCCGATAATCGCCTGCCCATTTTCCGATGAAAACGGGTGCCTTCATTCATGGCGGGCAGGTTTTCGTTGGGAGCGTTTTGATTCCGATACCACCATGCCCGCGCACAATAGACATAGGTCCCCAGCTCGGAAGCGGTGATAATTTTTTGCGAGGTTTTATTTTTCATTTTCAATCGATTTTACCGCAGCCGGCCCGATACTCCCGCGAAACATTCGCAGAAAAAGTCGAACAGCCGATCCGTTTCGGCGCGCTGAGACTGTTTTTCTTCGTCTCCGTACGTCGGGAACGGCGCGGCGAAAGAAGCAAGCCCGATCGCACCGGTCCTCTTGCGGAGGCGTTTCCGCGGCACAATCGGAAAAACCTGCACCGAATTTCTCAACCCCGGTGCAGGATATCCGTAAACGATATGCCGTTTTATTTTTTTTCGAAAACTTCGATCGCTTTTTGCAGTTCCGCTTTCAGCTTTTCTTCCCGCAAGCTCAAAGTCAAATCCGCTCGCGTCCGTTCAACGATACCGCGCAAAAGATCCGTCTGCCGCCGCAATCCGTTTGTCACGGCATCGGGATAATCCATCGTGATCAGAATCGAATAAATCTCATCCATCAGGCTCAGCAATCGTTCCGCTTCTTCCGAGTATCCCATTCGCAGAATATCCATACAGCGGCGGCGCAATTCCCCGGGCGTCTCGGCCATCCCGCGCAGATAAGTGGCGGTCAGCACCCCCATCTCTTCCGCGGTTGGAATCGGCTCGTTTTTGATAAACGCACAGGTCAGCGTCGCTTCGCAATGTTCCTTGATGGCATCCTGAGTGTAACCGGCATAATACAGATCCGGATATATTTCCAGCTCGGCTTTTAATGCCTCAAACAGCTTTTGCCCTTCCTGTAATTGGCTGTGCGCCTCATCCGCTTCCCCGCGATGGATGGCGCGAATGGCATTCGCCGAATGCCGCGTCAACGAACGTGCTTTCGTTAGAGCATTATCCCGTGCCAGCGTACGGGCTTCAAAATCCTGATAAGCCCGACCGGCTATTTCCGAAATTTTATCGATGTAGTTCATTAGAACGGAATCTCATCCTCATCGATTTCCGAATCGCTGTATTCGGGGACTCCGCCGCTCGCATTTCCGGCATTTTCCGATTCGGAACGGGTCGTCAACGAACGAATCGTCGAGGCATTCACTTCGAAGGAAGCCGAAGCGGTCCCGTCGTTGCGCGTCCAAACCCGCGGACCCCCGGTATTGGGATCCGGAACCAGCCGCCCTTCGATCAACACCTTATTGCCTTTTTTCAGATAGTTATTTGCATATTCCGCCAATTTTGACCAGCAAGTCACCCTGAACCAAATTGTCTCCTTTACCGTCTGACCCTGAGTATTCGAATATTGTCGGCTGGAAGCCACACTGAAAGACGTAACCGGAACCCCTGACGGTGTGTATCGCATTTCCGGATCCCGGCCGATATTCCCTGCTATGATAATCGTATGAAACATGTTTTCTCCTTATTCAATTGTCTTCTATCGGTTTTCCATTGTTGTGGACAATTGTATCAAAATAACTTTTTTCTGTTTAGGAAATTCATTTCCCGAGATCCGTTTTCATCCGCAAATCCCGCGAAAAGTGATTTTTAAACATAAAAGGCCGGGAATCAATCCCGACCTTTACATGAAAAGGAGTGCCGTCTTTCAATTTTTCAATCTGAGACGGCTTGGAAAAAGATAAAAAAAGAAGAATTTTGCTTTTGCTGTCCCGATCTTGATTATGTTACAAATGTCATGATTTGTCAATGCCTAAATATGACATTCGTCAAATTTGATGACATTTCTTTTTTCATTCATTCGACCGTCACGGATTTCGCCAAATTTCGCGGTTTATCCACATCGCAGCCACGCAATACCGCCGTGTAATAGGCGAACAGTTGGAGTGGAACGATAGCCACCAACGGCGCAAAAAAATCATCCACTTTGGGAATCCGGATGATCTCATCCGCCAATCCCTCCGGCACCGTGATATCCTCTTGGGTCACCAGCAGCACCCGCGCACCGCGGGTTTTCACCTCGCGGATATTGCCGAACATCTTCTCGATCAGGGCATATTGCGTCGCCACCGCCACCACGCTGACGCCGTCCTGAATCAGTGAGATCGTGCCATGCTTCAATTCACCGGCGGCATATGCCTCGCTGTGGATATAAGATATCTCCTTTAATTTCAGCGATCCTTCGACCGAGACGGCGTTATCCAGCGATCGGCCGATGAAAAAGGCATGATCCGCATTCATATACTCGCTGGCAATGTGCTTAATTCCATCCGTATCCGATAGAACCTTCTCGTCCAGCGCCGGGACGGAAAACAGCGCGGCGGTCAGCTCAAGCTCTCGCTGCGGTGATATCTGCCCGCGAATCGCCGCGATTTTGATCGCTAACAGATAGAGCAGCCCCAACTGTACCGAATATGCTTTCGTCGAAGCCACCGCAATCTCCGGACCCGCCCAACAATAAACGGTTTTATCCGCCTCGCGGGCGATCGTCGAACCCACCACGTTAACAATCGCGATGGTTGTGCAACCCGCCTGCTTCGCCAACCGCATCGCCGCAATGGTATCCAACGTCTCTCCCGATTGGGAAATGACGATCACCGGATCACCCTGCGCCAAAATCGGGTCGGCATAACGAAACTCGGAGGCGATATCCACCGTCACCGGCAAATGAATCAGTTTTTCCATTGCGTACTTTGCCACGATGCCGGCATGCATGGCCGTCCCGCAGCCGATGATGTGAATGCACCGCGCCTCCCGGAAGACCGCGTCGTCAATTCCTTCGCCGCTAAAATCCGGCCTCCCTTCGCGAATGCGAGGAGCCAGTGTCTTTTCCAGCGCGGAAGGCTGTTCATGAATTTCCTTCAGCATGAAATGGGGATAACCGCCCTTCTCGGCCGACTCGATGTCCCAATCGGCGGTTAATATCTCTTTTTTTACCCGATTTCCCAGTGAATTGAAAATATCCACCCCATCCTTGGTGATCACGGCGATATCGTCCGTATCCAACAAGCTGTACCGGCGGGTATATTTCAGAAAAGCCGGAATG